>VMHT01113925.1_pt1 | contig 17967 bp, 14 predicted proteins | sample 4693611 | NCBI WGS metagenome assembly VMHT01 (sample SAMN12280063, study PRJNA550983) | marine metagenome | isolation source: seawater sampled from same location over 5 years 0.02-0.2 micron viral filtrate | place: USA: collected off the coast of southern California halfway between the port... ...
GCTCACAAGTCTTGGTCAAAATGACCCAGTCGGTGAGTTGAACTCACGTCTATGGAACTCAGGTATCGAAGAGGACAAGGAAACTGCACGTCGTCAGAAGCGTCGTCTACACTACGTCACAAATGTCCAAGTGATCAACGATCCCGCGAACCCAGCGAACAACGGTAAGGTGTTCATCTACGAGTTCGGTAAGAAGATCTTTGACAAGATCATGGATATGATGCAACCAGAATTCCCAGGCGAAGAACCAGTTAACGTGTTTGACTTCTGGAAAGGGGCAGACTTTGAGTTGAAGATCCGTAACGTTGCGGGATACCGTAACTATGATAAGTCGGACTTTAAGTCTCCAACACCACTTGCTGGTGCAGATGAGACACAACTCGAAGCGATCTACAATACGTTGTACGATCTCAACGAGTTCATTGTCCCCAACTATCCGAATGCGCACGATGCGAACTGGTTTAAGTCATACGATGACCTAAAGAATAAGTTAGAGACTGTATTGGGTATTGCTACAGGAGCGGGTGCGACAGTACGCAACGAGGCTGTTGCAACTGCACAAGAAGCGCCGCCTTGGAACACTGCGGATGAACCAAAGATCGTTGCTGCTGAAACTGTTGTTGCTCCTGCGGTAGCAGAAGAAACAGACGACACACTATCTTATTTTGCACAAATGGCATCGGAGGATTAATCGATGGATACTAACATGATTGTTCTAATCCTAGCGGGATTAGTTATTTTAGGTCTGATTATTAGATCAACGTCCAGCAAGTCATCTAATAATGGTCCCATTGTGGGACCATCTACAGGTGGTGTGGACACAGAAGTAACAGACGCATTTCAGTTTGCGGGTAAACATGGTGCAGTAGTCACCGGATGGGTAATTGAGGGAGACTTAGTAGAAGTCAAAATCAACGGCGCAACCGTTGCAACTGGGTCAGGTATATTGACTACATCGGTCGTTGGAAGTAACGGTGTGACATACTACCGTGCGGCACAGAAACGTCAGATGGAAGAGACATACGTCTATGGTGTGTCTTACTCGACTGGTTCGAGTTCGTCTTCTTATACCGCCGAGGAGTTACAGGCGTTTACCAAAGCAGAGTTGATCGCTATCGGTAACACGATTGGTATACGACCTCTCAACTTGCGTCCGTCTTGGACTAAGGCGCGTATGATCGAAGCAATTCTAAACCACTAATCGACACTGCCAGTGGACATGGGGACTTCGGTCCCCTTTTTTATGCGCGTAGGCCTAAGGTTGGATCGTGACCATCCATCTCTGACCATTGCATCGAGACGGAGGTGTGTCCGTTTGTGGTGTTCTTGACTACACGTTGACTTGAGTCTTGTACGACGACACCGTTGACCGTCTTGGTGTGTCTACTCTCAGACACTTCTTTTCTAACACTCTGACCACTCGTTGGTTTATTTGCGGTAGGTGTAGATTCCAATTCAGCGCCTGAATTCACTTCCGCTGCATCGAAGATGTCCGCGAAACTGAACGATTTCTTTCCGGTCAACATGTCATAGATGTTACTGAAATTGAACATCTCCTTCGCCTTTGCGACGATCATGTCGAAGGTGTCTGTGATAGGTGAGAACATTGATGAGAAGATTTTGGAAATTCCGCCAAGCACGTCACCACTGAACAACATCTTGAGACCTTCCCAGATCCCGCCATAGAAGTTAGTCAACATCCCCTTGATCCAGTCGACTACTCCACCGATAAATCCAGCGATACCGTCACTCACTGACTGGTACAGTTCACCAAAACTGAACGAGTTCAGTGACTCTGCGATCCCGTCGAACCCTAATTTACCGGCGATCCACGAAAACGCGCCCTTGATCATATCGAGAAGGTCTACGACAAAAAATTTGATGAGGTCGTCAATGACTCCCTTTACTAGGAATCCAATGCCGCCTAGAATGTCACCGTCTTTGAACATGTCCAGTGCAGTGGAGAAGTTGGTGAACAGAGACTTGATTGTCACACCGATTGCGAGGATAGGTGTACTCAGGATTCTCGCAAGTGCCATCACTGGTTTGAATATGGAGGTCATACCACCTAGAGTTCTACCCAGAGAACCGAAGAACGTTTTGATCTTACCGAATGCCTTAGTGACCGGACTGTTCTTCAACGTGTCCTTAATTGTGCTCGCACCTCTCGCGGCATCGTCAGTATAGGATCCTATAAGACCGATGGTTTTACCAAATCGAGTGAACATTGTTCCGGCACGTGACACGAAACCTTTTATGACGGTCATTGCGTCTTTCGCTTTGCGACCCAATGCGTCCATACCCATGTTGATAAAGAATCTACTGATACCGTATATGGACGCAGCAATGTTTTTCACTGCGCGACCGATAGACATGATCGCATTCCCTAGTGTAGTGAAGGGTTTCATTAGGAATTTGATGACCCTGTTCTCACCTACGATACCACCGATCCTTCTCATTGTCAGGGCCAGTGATTTGACCGCACTACCGATCAACTTGGACAACTTCATTATTGGTGTGAGGTAACCACCGATTGCACCTACAACGATACCCGCAGTGATCGCAAGCGCCCTGAGTTTTTTACCCAAGAAACTAGAACTATCGTCATCATTATTATTGTTAGATGAGTCTTCGTTTCTATTGTTGTTCGAGAGTTGATCTCTGATCCCCTGCATCACCTCAAGCAGTTCGTTCTGGTACGCGGAGTTCTCACGCGCCTCTTCCAGTTCGTCTGGATTTCTGGTTCGACGCGAGATTGCGTTTTTCATTTTACGCACATCGCTGAAGATAGTCATCAAAGCGTTTTCGGTACGACCCGTACGCATGGCGACAGTATCCATAACCTTAACTATACTGTCGGTGTTCTTTTTATTATCTTCTTTTTGTTCGGTTAGTTGACCGACAACGGCTTCTAAACTCATTATTATCCTTTGTTCTTATTACGTTCGTTTTCTTCTTTGATGTGTTCAACCAACATAGCAAGATATATCTCTCTCTCCCAAGGCATCATATTTTCAACTTCATGTAACGAGTAGTTGAAGTTCTGAAGTAACTGAAAATTTACTTGGTAGTAATTTGTCAGGTTATCATGAGAGAGATTAACTAAAAAAAATCATCCATCCCCTTTAGGACTCTTGTGTTCACATGTCCGCAAGATTGGCACGTAAATTCAACTTTCTGCGATATCGCAGGCATAGTGTTAACGAACTCTGCAACCTTCTCGAACTGAGCGGCGGTCATTGAGTCGATGAACTCTACAATCGCTTCGCGCGGTTCGTCTGATAGAACCACCCTCTCTTCTTCGGTAAGGACAGCGTCCATACATGTTATTAAAAGTTCTACCAGACCTTCTGTCATCGTACCCTCTTCGCTGAGGACAGGGTTCTTTAGGAACTCTTCATACGTCGGGAATCGCATCTCGACCGACACACTATCCGTTAGTTCGATAGTCTTCGCGTCAACGTCTCCTTCAAGAACGATGTTATCCAACTCAATTTTGATCTCGTTCGTGGTGTCACATTCACTACACTTGGTTTGAACGTCTGCGGTCTCACCCACTGACTTCGCACGTATCTTAGTGAACAAATAATCCACGTCGAAGGTAGTCAATTTCGTATTGATTGGATCCTCAACACAGGCGTGGATTGTCCTAATAATAGATCGCACCATATCCTGTTTGTCTTGGGTCTCATACGCAATCAGTAACGCTTTCTGTTCCTTCACAAGGAAGGGACGAAAGGACGTTTCTTGTCCCGACGATGGTATGGTCACCGTATAACTCGGCGACTCATTCAGTTTTGGTAATGCCATAATGTATCCTAATGATTAAATAATTCCACCTAGATTGAGGTTTACATCTCCCCCAATCAGGTCCGTTAGACCGCGTTTGTCTTCCTTCACCTTCCATCTGGTGTAAGATAATTGCACGGTCAATTCAACAACGGTTCCCGTATCACTCATAAACTCAACACCGCTTATGCTAGTTGGGAACGCATCTTCTAACTCCACTGTGTATATAGACAAACCACCAATATCGAAATTGATGTCTAGTGGACCTATGTCAAATCCTGCTCGCATCTGTGGTTTGGACAGTTGCGAGATTGTAACTGGATGCGTGATCTGACTCTGATAGGCGACAGACTCATATCCTTTCTCGCCCTCATTCACGACCTTGGACATCCAATTGTCGAAATACTTCTTTACCTCATAATCGTTCAATACGTAGAACGTCAGTGACACGTCACCCACCGCATATCCGTTCGCGACCTTTCGCATCTCCATACCTACTTGACGGTCCAAAGACATGATCTGTTTTTCTGGTAGTGATGCACTCTTACACAATAGGTTCAAGGTCTCTGGATCATCTCCAGACATACTTGGTAGATTGATGTTCTCTGCAACTGCCTTGACGGTGTCTATCGCCTTGTCTAAAAACGACCCATCATCTGCTGTCGCTTTCTTCGCCGGTGACTCCTTCTTGCCACCACCCGCCTTCGCGTTAATGGACTTTACCGACGGCATCATTACCGCGAACTGGTTGTTGAAAGCCATCCCGTTACGAAGACTGACCTTTGATTTAAATGTCTCTATACCTGCCATTTATTCGCCTATCATACTTTTTGCATCGGAGTAGACTTTTTGGTTACTCGCGTATCGGAAATCTGCCGTCGGTAGAAATGTTGCGATCTCCCACTCAGGGGCGGGAACCATCGCGAATCTACCGTCAACGTGTTTGTTTAGATAGTGTTTAAAACACGGTCTGAAGTGTTTAAGTTTTGCGGTCTTGGTCAATAGTTGATAAGACGCCTTAAAACGAGTTGTCTTATCAAACTTTGTGTTGTTAGTGATGTCCATCAATGAGTCCAACATCTTTGCACGTAATACCGGAGGTAAGTAGTGCAGGTTCAACCCATAGAATCCGTCCTTCGCTGGACCCACCACAATCACAAGTGGGAACGCATCGTAGTAGGGCAGTTTTCTTCGATCGTTTTTAAACTTGGGATCGTAAAAGAACATATACATGCCACCCACGACCTCTTGTCCAGTCTTCTTGAGTGGATCCTCATCCATCAAGTCCTCGCGTTTAATACTACGCATGTTCTTGATTTTGTTTTGAAACCATCTGCGGGATTCCTTGGTACGGGGTGTGATACCTGCACGGAATGCCTGCAACTCTAAGTTCTGGAATATTTTAGACATAAGACCTTTGTCCTAAAACCTTTCTCTCTATTTATACACGTTTTTTACGTTTCTTGAACGCGGGCATCTTTTTGAGAGGTTTCTTAGACTTTATGCGTTGCGCAGCCTTGGGCATGATACCCTTTGTGGTGAGTTCTTTCTCTGTCCAGATCTCAAAGTGGTGTCCGCGATCTTTTGCGTACTCGACCGCCGCCTTCCACTTGGATTGGTTCTTGATGTAGGTGAGACCCTCAGTCATGAGTGTCTGTCGAGACTTGCCCTGTTTTTTCTCTGGTCTCTTGGTCTCTTTGGCGGGTTTGACCTCAACCAACACCACACGACCCGACTTGTACTTGATCACAAAGTCGACGAAGTATCGGTGAGGTTTCTTGTCGGTCTCGCAGATGTAGGGTATTACCAACTCCTCAGAGACCCACTGGACCACATCTGAGTTCCTGTCACACCACATCATCACATACTTCTCCCACCCTGAACGGTAGACAATATCATCGACGTTGCCTGCGTACTTCTGCGGTTTGGTGGGTTTGTACTTTCCCTTATACGTTTTCATAACGTCTCAATAGTACCATACAGTTAAGGCGGTCAGTGGAAGGGTAGTAGAACTCTCGCACCTTGCGGTATGGGAAGTCGTCTCGATCCAGTTGGTTGTCGATGACCGCCTTGGGGTATAGGTCACCCATACATCGGACGTAGTCGTCCACCAACATCCACTCGACACCCGACTCAGCGCATAGGTCCATGTCCTGAACCATTCCCTTGGGTGTATGGTCCCCATCAATGAAAATCATATCATAACCAGTTACGTCGTCAGGTACCAACTGGTGTGAGTCGCATAGGGTGAACTGGAATCGATCCTTAAACTGGTCCTTTATCTTCCCAGCATTGACCTCTGTGTGTGGGTAGTGTCCAATATCTGTTGAGTGCACTCTTACACGACGATTGACGGATAGGAATGTGTACGCACTGTGACCAAAGTTGAACCCAATCTCGAAGACGGTATTTGCCTGTGTCATAGATAATATACTCGCAAACGCCAGACACGTCTTATTATCAGGCAGAACGTGACCCTCAATGGTGTCCCATCCCTCAGTCAGGAATTTAGTGTCGTCTATTAAGTTCATCGATTTTGTGTATAAATAGTGTAACGATATTTATAGAACCGCGAGTCCACTCATATGGTAACAGAAGAAACTAAGAAAGACGGAGCACTTATGTATCCGTTGCGTCAAGATAGGTGTAATACTTGGGTCACCTTTGGTGTCAAGACGGTAGTTACCCCAGAAGAACAGGGTAAACAGGTCTCTGAAACAAGTTCTGAAAACAACCAGTCTAACACGAAAACCGAAGTTACTAAAAAAATGAAACTATATCTCCCTGCGGGGTTTGCTGTTTCGGACTCTTTACAGTACACTAACGTAGACATCGGTATGTCTGGTGCGGCCGCAATGAAAGGTATGGGCGCAGCTGCCTCTGGTGAAGGAAGTGCAATCATGGGTGTTGTAGGTGCATTTGCTGGGGGTCTCAAGGACGGACTGTCGTCAATCGGAGATCTTTTTCAAACGGGTCAGATGGACGCACTTGCGAAACTATCTGTTGCACGTGGTATCAATGCCACCAAAGACCTAATGAGTGACGAAGTCAAACTTGGTTCTCAACTCGCACTACAGGTTGCACTGAACCCTAACTCTCGCGCCATGTTCAAGGGAGTGAATCTACGATCGTTCTCTTTTGCGTTCACGTTCGTCCCAACATCACCCGAAGAAGCAGAAATGGTCGAACAGATCATCTACCGATTCCGATGGCACGCTTATCCCAAACCAATCAACTTGGGTAGCACTGGTATCACCGGAGGTTTCGAGTATCCGCACCTATTCTCTATCGAACTTAAACACGAAGAGTCAAACCAGACTGTGGGGACAAAAATCAAGGACTGTTACCTTGAGTCGGTTGCGACTGGATATAACCCATCGTCCATGGCATACCATGCAGACGGTCGTCCAGTAGAGTATAATATGACTCTTAATTTCCGTGAAACTATTGCACTCACCCAAACAGATATTGAGCAGGGTTACTAATGTACTTTCAAAATATTCCAAAAACTTCGTATCGATTCGGTGATCTGAACGATGAGGCAATGATATCCAACCTAACCGCATACAGTGAGGTGTTGGATACTATAAAGGGTAACGCGGCATTCTATCAGGACTACTATATCCAACACGACGAACGTCCAGACCATGTCTCATACAAACTCTATAAGAACCCCCAGTTACATTGGACGATTTACCTATTAAACCCTAAGTTGCGTGAGAACGGTTGGCCACTGTCCGATCTGGAGGTTCTAGAGAAGGTTAAGAAACAGTACCCAGACACTACACTTAACACCGACGAAGATATCTCACAGACATTTCATGTGGGTCAAGTAGTCACTGGACAAATGTCTGGTGCTTCTGGTGTTGTAGTACGCAGAAACCTAGACCTTGGACAGATCGTCGTGAACGTCGATTCCTCGTTGCCTGCGTTCCGTACAGACGGTGAACGTATCACCTCAGTTGTGGGTGAGACACTACAGGCAATCGATATTGTGTCCAGTGAGGACGAACACCAATCCCTACGTCACTACGTAGAAGATGTGGAGTATGCAGTAGACGAAGATAAGTCGTTATCTGAACGTCACGTGATCACCTCGCGTCTTGATCTACCAGAAGGTCTGTCTCTTGCAGAGGTCTCCCATTACGATCATTATGTCGCAGAGAACAACTCCCTTAAACAGATCCGTATCGTAAGACCGGGCAACATTCGTGAAATTGTCAGTGCATTCATCGCCGCAGTAGGTTCGTAATGACTAAACTAACAGAGATCTCCACGCCTTTCGAATTCGCATCGGTAGAGATCGAGTCGAGTGCAAAAAAGAAGAAGAAGATCGAGATTAAGTCGCTAGTAACCGACCTTGATATCTTCGAACACATCGACAAACCATATTTGACCGCACAGATCATGTTTCGTGATATGAATGATTTCATGTCAGGTGACGATATCCGTGGGGGCGACATTGTGCGTATCAAACTCAAACAGACAACCGGATTCTCGCGAGTCTTTGTGCAGAAAGAGTTTCGTATTGACAAATTCATGGGATCCAGTCGTACCGACCTGAATAACAATGTCGAGGTTCACATTCTCCACTTAATCGAGAAACACTGGTACGACTCTACTGCACAAAACGTCAATAAGTCCTATTCTGGTTCTGCCACCACTATCCTACCTAAGATTGCTAAAGAATTTTTGGACGATAAAGAGGTAGAGTCTTCGGGTGAAGATATTCAGGACATGAAATTCATCGTTCCGAATATGACTCCATTAGACGCTATGTCTTGGATCAAGAATAGAGTAACCACCAAGGAAGGATATCCTTTCTATCTGTATTCCAGTGTTGTCAAGGATGAACTTCAGTTCAATGACCTTAAAACCATGATGGAAGAACCCCCTTGGAATAAGAAGAATCCATTCTCTCATATTGCGGCAGAACAGAACGATGAAGAGTCCGCGCGTGTACGATCCATCAAGGCATTCAAACATAAGGGTACTGACAATCTACTCACTCTCATAGACAAAGGTCTGGTAGGCGCCAAACACTCATATTATGATGTCACAACCAATCAGATGACTCATGTTACCTTCGATCTACATAAGGATGTCATGACCCGTCTTAAAGATGATGGTATTCAAAAGGACAAACCTTTCTATACCGAAGATATGGGACTCGAAGACGAACCTTTCAATAAGATCATCTCACGACATACCACACAGATCGGTGGCACTAACGCTTATGACCAACCTTCTCTGAATGAATCTCCTTCTGAAGGACAGTATAGACTCAATGTCATCACCCGCGCTATGACTCTCCTTACTCAACACAATCCTATGTCTATTGTCATCTCAGGTATCGATTTCGCTAATAAGACACATAACTCTGTTGGTAAAACAATTGATCTCGCATTTCTCAAAACAGATGTACTCAATAATAAAGAAAACCCCTATGACCAAAAGAAATCAGGCACCTATCTCATCTATGCTGCTAAACACTCTTTTAAAGTAGATGGATATGATATCATGCTCTCTTGCATTAAACTTACTAACGGTGGTTATACATTATGATACCAAAACAATTCATTGAATACTATGGAGACCAAACACGCTGGTTCCTAGGTACAGTTGTCAATAATGCAGATGATCCTCTCCAGATAGGACGTGTTCGAGTACGAATTTTTGGAGTACATGACGGCGTAGAGAAAGATGAAGATCTACCGTGGGCACAAATAGTGATTCCAACCATCTATGGAGTACACGAAGGTACAGGACAGTATCTGGGTATGTTAACGGGTACTAACGTATTCGGGATGTTTCTGGATGGACCTAGTTCGCAACTCCCGCTCGTGGTAGGTACGATTCCAAAGAAAGGCGATGAAAATCAACGTGCTACAGAGAACTATCCGTATAATAAGGTCTACCAAACAGAGAACGGACACTTCAAAGAGTATGATGATACCAGTGAGAATCTCCGTATACGAGAACAACATGCTTCTGGTACATACACAGAGATGCAACATGATGGCAGTCGTGAGACCGTGGTGGAGAAAGACGAGTATATACGCGTTAAGGGTGATTTAAAGATCGTAGGTGATCTCGATGCAACTATAGAGATATCGGGTAATTGTAAGGTCGTGATCGGTGGTGACGCGACGATAGAGGTTGCAGGCAGTACTCTCCTAGACTGTCCATCCACGACCGTCACAGGGGATCTGAGAGTCGATGGTGAGGTCTCTGTGGGAGGCGATGTGAACACTGACGCGGGAATCTCTCTGAATAAACACAAGCATAAGATCCTCAGTGGTTCCTCTAAGGGGACTTCGGACAAACCTGTATAAATAGAACCACGGAGGTTTCACTATGTCAGAATCAGTATTCTCAGTCGAAGACGGTAATCTATACAACCGCCCTATCACAAGTTCTGTTCCAAGAGTCAACAGTGATATCGACTGCGCGTTTGTTGCGCGGCCTAGTGGGGATCTCTATAAGAAGACAGACGCTGCCTCTGTGAAACAGGCGGTGAAGAATCTGTTGATGACGAATCATGGGAGTGTACCATTCAAACCATTGTATGGTGCAAACCTAGGCAGTCTCTTATTCGAACTGGATACGATGATCGATGAGGGTGATGTAGAGACTGTTGTTTCAGAAACATTACGTGACCATGAACCGCGAGTACGTCTACAGGATTGTAAGGTAGATCTCTATAGTGATTATAATGCGGTGAACATAAGAGTGACGTTTGAAATCATTACGACGTTTGAAGTAGTTACTTTGAACGTTGCCATTGCGAGGACAAGATGACAATAAAGAGTAGTGACCTAGACTTTGCGTCCATTAAGACAAGTCTCATAGATCATTTCCGTAAGTATGACGAATACAGGGATTATGATTTCGAAGCGAGTGGTCTGTCTAGTATTATGGATGTGCTTGCGTATAACACCCACATTAATGGGTTGATTGCGAACATGGCGATTAACGAATCGTTTCTTAGTAGTTCGCAGTTACGTTCTTCTGCTGTTGCACACGCAGAGACTTTAGGGTATACTCCTATGAGTAGAGTGGGGTCTAATGCGCGTCTCACTCTATCCACACCTACCACTGACGTACAGCACACTCTACCCAAAGGGCATACAGTACTGGGTGATGTCGACGGCGTCACCTTTAAGTTCACTACTGCTGCTGACCATATGGTTACACGTACAGAAGACGGTAAGGACATCTATGAGGATGTCATGGTATACGAAGGTGTAACTCGCACTAAGACTTTCCTTGCTAATTCGGGAGAGTCAGTCTATGTTATACCAGATCAGAACCTAGATGTCAACAGCATGGTCGTAGAAGTATTTGAATCCTTTGACTCCGAGAATGGAAGTATAGTATACCACAACGTACAGAGTGTGTCAAATGTTTCTTATGACTCACATGTGTATATGGTCAAGGAAATCGCGAATGGATACTACGAAGTGTTCTTCTCTGACGGAAACGTACTGGGACAAAGACCAAGTTCGGGGAATAAGATCGTCGTGACCTATCGCAGTACACGTGGAAGCGAAGCGAACGGAGTGGACACGTGGACAAGCCGTCTATTATCGACAGGATCAGGGGCCCCCCTACTTATGGCGATTGAACAGGGTACCTTGTCAGGTGGGGGTTTAGAACGCGAAGGAATTTTATCAATCAAAAAGCTCGCCCCTAAAAAGTTCACTACACAAAACCGTTTAGTAACCGCAGATGATTATTCCGCGCAGATCCTTGCTAACTATAGTGCAGACATTCAGAATGTTTCGGTCTGGGGTGGTCATGATAATGTTCCCCCTGTCTATGGAAAAGTATTTGTTGCAATTGATTTTATTGACGGAGTAGATGAATCTCGACAGGAACTTGTACAGGATTCTATTCGTACAGAACTTACAGACAACCTTTCTGTTATGTCGATTGATACGGAGTTTGTAGTTCCTGCTATTACTCGATTAGAACTACGCACACACTTTAACCTAGATCCTACGACGAAGATAGGCACCCCCGAAGAGAATGAAAGTAAAGTATCTCAGTTTATTGAGGATTGGGTGAAGGATAATCTAGGAACATTCGGTAAAACATTTAGACGTTCTAATCTATTATCAGATATTGATAACATTCATCCTAGTATATTGAACTGTCGTATGGATGTTAAAGTAAATACATTTATTGTTGTAACGTCCAGCAAGGATTTTCCACTATCTTATACTGCAAACTTACCAGTACAGATTGGGACTCCTGATAAGGATACCTATATTATTACTTCTAGTCAATTTGGTTGGAATGATAAAGTAGCAGTGATAAAGAATAAACTAGGATCGAATGTATTACAGATATTAGATATGGATAATAATGTATTAGTATCGAATATCGGAACTTATGACAGTACAAAAGGTACCATCAACATTACATCTTTCTATACAGATGATTTGTTTGCTGTTGTTAAGTTATCAGCAGTACCAGCAAACCCAAGTACGTTGCGTCCATTACGTAACCATATCTTTGAATTAGATACAGAAGTTTCTACAGTAACTGCTGTGATTGATGACGGGAATATCAAGGTCTCATTATAATGTCTATACTCACAGACGATCGTAGAGGAGCGGTATCATTTCATTCCAACACTGTTAGGAATGCGCTACCCGATTTCTTTGACGAACATTATCCCCAGTTAATAGGATTCCTAGAGAAGTACTACGAGTATATGGAAGGAAACGAAGTAGGTTCGTTTTCAAAACAGATACAATCGTTATTTGAATCTCGTACTATTTCTAATTTAGAAGGGGAGTCCCTTAACTTATTACTAGGGGAATTAAGTGACGGACTGGAGTCCCGTTCCTTCTATGACAATCCCAATTTGATGGCAAGATTGTTAGCGAACTTCTATCGCGCAAAGGGAACAGAGATGTCCCTCGAACAATTCTTCAAGGCGTTCTTTGGAGAAGAAGTCGAGATACACTATCCGAAGAATGATATGTTCATCGTCGGAGAGTCGAAGTTATTCGGTAAGGATCATTCACCGTTAGAAAATCATTCGGGCGAAAAAATCCGTAATCGCGGTTATCTGCGTTTTCAAGATTACAAGTACATACAAGACAATGAACGTTATCAGATATTCTCGATACTACTAAAGACAGGATTATCCTTCGCAGACTACGAGGAACTCTATAAAAAACTCGTTCACCCTGCTGGATTTCATATCGCAAATGATATCGTATTAACTGCGTTAGCAAAAATCGGCGTCCGTTCCGGACCCACAACCGATCCTCTCGAAGTACCAAACTATCCAATCGTAATAGAAGATGGTGTGGACATTCATATCGATTCGTTATACACACTACTAACGATGCGAGAAACCGATCCGGTAGATATCGCATTCATTCTATCGTCACTCGAAACACTGGCGCGTTATGAAGACGTAACCATCGATCGTCTGAACCAAGTGTATAATAACATCGCAGAGTGGGCAGGAACGTCCTCACAGACAATGGACGACCCGTTTGTATTGATGAGTGGTGATTATGAATTGTTGGACGAAGGTGAATCTGAGTCGACCATTGATTTGACCTACGGGACTCCTACCAAGTTAGAACCCGCGCAATCAATGCCTGTTGCTGATCCAGAACCGGAGCCTGAACCAGAACCTGAACCAGAACCGGAGCCAGGTACTGAACCAGAACCAGAACCCGATCCAGAACCACAACCAGCATTACCAAACAACGTGAGTCACTATCGCGAGACGTTCCCTGTCTACAAGTGGACAGAGTATGATCCAACCGACGAAGTGACTGTGATCTGGAACGACCAAGTCATTTACCGTCTGGACGATCTGGACACCTATCCGATTCGAATCATTGGACCGGACGGCGCAACGTATGAACGTGGTGACAAAGAAGGATTTAATTTCAACGGCGATTGGTACGGTGTTATCCGTGTTGATCTTACAGAGGTTCCTGAACCAGAACCAGAACCAGAACCACAACCGGAACCAGAGCCAGAACCGGAACCAGAACCAGAGCCAGGTCCACAACCTGAACCAGAACCGGAGCCTGAACCAGAACCAGAACCGGAGCCTGAACCAGAACCTGAACCAGAACCTGAACCAGAGGTTTGGTACTACTCAGAAGAAGATCCGATTTTCTATTGGCAGGAATCCACAAATCAATATGGGGGTATGACCTTTAGATTGTGGTACGTATGGTGGAACGGTCAACAGATGGTTCCAGCAGATCAGGTTCTAAGACCACTGGGTACAGAATGGCCAACAACTTTAACCGTGAGTGGCCAGACATTTACACAAGAAGATAGTGTTTACAACACATCCTATAATTCTGGTGGTCAGGTCGACTACTATCGTCTGAAGTCTACACAACCGTTACCGACTCCGCCTCCGATTACAGATCCTGATCCAAATGAGGACATACCGAACCAAGAGTCTCAAGGTTCTGGTGGTGGATCAGATGAAGAATTCACGCAAGACGGAAATACATATTCACAGGAATAAATAACACATTACTATCAAGGGTTAGATAATGTCTAGACAAATAATAAACACAGGTCAAAGTGCCAACGATGGAACAGGTGATAACCTACGTTCCGCTGGTGAAAAAATTAATGAGAACTTCGCAGAACTTTACTCGCTCACGCAAATTGGTAGTGGTAGTTCCTTAGAGGAAATAACCAATCTTATCAATGCGGGGATCGCATCGGGTCTATCAAACTTAGATGTTGATAGTTCTGTACAGAACTCTCCGATTATTATCGCGCTGCAAGGTCAACAGAACCAACATAGTACCACGATCATTAATCTTGATAGTGACGTGAACGCCATAGGAAACACAGTCAACAACCTCGATCTGTCGGGAATTGACACGAACGCTCTGGCACTTGTTTCTCTTGCATCCCGTATAGATCTGGATAGTGATAAGATTTCGGACCTTGCAAACGTTGTCGCGGGACTTGATAGTGATCTTCTTGCGGTAGTTGACTCGGATGATATCGATGCGGCGATCACCCTTGCGATCAATGCACTCGCGTCAGACATTGCTTCTCAGGCAGACGCAGACAGTGCGGCACGTTCAATTATCATTGGTGATCTAAACGCACTCGACTCGGACGTAACTGCAATCCAAACAGATTTGGGTGGAGTTGATCTACAATCTTTGATTGCAAGTATTGCTGCATTACAGTTAGCGAATGTCGCGGCAGACTCAGACCTCTCGGCACTTGCTGCATCGATGGACTCAGACTTCATCGCACAGGCGACACTCCTTGCAAACCTGAACTCACTACTAACATTATCTGACAGTGACTTGCAGTCTCTACAGACACAAGTCTCACAACTGGACTCAGACTTCCAAGGTAACGTTCTAGCAAACACACTTGCTATCAGTGGGTTACAAGTACAGATAACCGAAACCGATTCAGATCTAACCGCGTTGGCGCAAGAGGTTACCGTATTAGAAACTCAAGTCGCAACGGATATTACAAGTGCAACTTCTACTGTAGAACAAACACTAACTTCTCAGATAACACTTACAGACAGTGCAGTCAGTGTTCTCGCTTCTGACATTACTTCCTTACAAACACAACTGAATGATTTAGATGTCGCAGGTACTGCGGTCGCTGCAAACGCAACCGCGATAGATACACTACAGACACAGATCGACGCAAACGATAGTGACATCACTATCATGTCTTCTGACATCACACAACTTTCGTCTACCCTTGCGGCGATCGACTCCGACTTCCTTATTAGTGGAACGGCAGATGCGCGTGAAGAATTGCTGACACTTATCCAGATGTCAGACAGTGCCATTGACTTACTGGCGGCAGACATCACGACACTAGAGACCGCACTACTTACTGCGGGTGTTGATTCTGGTTTTGTTACTAACCTAGTTTCTACCGCAGAACAGGGACTCCAAACACAGATCACTGCTACAGACTCTGACCTAATAGTTGTTGCGTCAGATGTCACAAACTTATCAGCACAACTTAATACAGTAGACTCTGACCTTGGTGCAGAGATCTCCGCAGTATCAACTGCACAACAGGCATTGACGACTCAGGTGAGTCAGAACGATTCCGCGATAACTTCACAGTCATCTTTGATCACACAACTAGGTTCACAAATCACATCGATTGATTCTGATCTTGGAGTACAACTTGCCGCAGATGCTGCTGCGATTCAATCCCTAGAGACACAAGTGAGTGACAGTGCAAATGGTCTAACTGCACTATCACAACAGGTTACAAGTTTACAATCTGCGTTCAACCAAGGGGTTGACTCAGACGCGGTCCTTGCGATCGCAGGTGAAGCGACGGCATCATTAAGTACACAGATTGCCGCGACAGACTCAGACATCACTGCGATCAACCAAGACATTGTTGATCTACGCACAGATCTAACCGACACGGAGAATGGACTTTCTGCGAACGTATCGGCAACCGATGCACTGACTACAAGTCTGTCACAGACTGACAGTGACCTAACGATTGTATCTAACCAGACGACACAACTGTCAGCAAGTCTAAGTGGACTTGACTCAGATTTACAGGTCACATCTACTGCACTTGATTCACTAGAGGCAACTGTCTCTGATAGTGCGAACGGTCTTCTTGCACAGTCGCAGCAGATCACTAACCTTGAGACATCGGTCAGTGACCTAGAACTTGCAGACTCTGCGAACGCCTCTGCAATACAATCTCTGACCACCACGGTAAGTGAGAAGGCAGCAGACAGCGACCTCACCGTAGTATCACAGGCACTCACAACACTACGTGCAGATCTAGAAGTACTGGACAGTGAAACGGGTATCGCACTCCAAGCGGCCGCAGATGCTACGGATGCACTCACGACTTCTGTCCAGTTAACCGATAGTGCTCTATCAGTAGAGTCGCAAAAGATTACACAACTGCAAGCGGACCTAGGAAGTCTGGACAGTGCAGGGGTGCAGGCGAACGCATCGGCACTACAGTCGTTGACCACTCAAGTCAATGATAGTGCAACGGGTTTGTCTGCAATATCCTCACGCGTGGACAGTATCGGGGCAACAGTTGACGCACTTGATCTGTCGGGTATCGATTCCAACTTTTCACAGATCTCTGCCGCTGCAAGTTCTCTTGCAACACTGACCAGTCGTATCGATGCGGATTCTGATAGACTTGTATCGGTGTCCGAAGATGTTGTTTCACTGGATGGAAGACTGTCTACAGCAGACAGTGCGATCAGCGCAACCTCTAGTGCAGTCGATACCTTGACCGCACAGGTTACCGCAGACAGTGGTGGTCTTACTTCACTACAATCACAGATCACATCTCTTGGTGGTACGGTCAATACTATCAATGGTTCATACGCAACAACAGGTACTACAGATACATTACTCGATAGGATCACCGCAACTGATAGTGCCCTTGGTGTAGAACAGGGTAGGATCACCACACTAGAATCTACCGTAGCGTTCGATAGTGATTTAAGTGTGACAACAAGTGCAGTCGACGGTCTCACCAATCGAGTGGACGCAGACAGTGACCGACTCGATGTGGAACAACAAAGAATCACTACATTGACTACAACGGTAGACAGTGATCGTGGCGTGAACGCAACCGCACGTGATGCATTGACTCAACAGATAAATGTGAAAGCGGATAACTCAGATCTAACCATTGTTCAGAACAAGGTGACCACACTAGAAGCAAACTTGGATAGTGGTACCACGTTCATTGCGATCGATGCATTGAACCAAGCGATCACCGACGACTCAACTGGTCTATCAGCCCTACAAGAACAGATCACTACATTGACTGCAACGGTAGACAGTGATCGTGGAATCAACGCAGAAGCACGTAGCGGATTGAGTCAAGACATAAGTGACAGAGCAACCACTGGTCAGTTAGATATTGTCCAAGGACAGGTCACTTCTTTACAGGCGAATCTGGATAGTGGTACTACCTTTAGTGCAATCGACGCATTAGATCAGGCGATCAGTGACAGTGCAGGTGGACTATCCGCGTTGCAAGAACAGATTACCACATTGACTACAACCGTGGACAGTGATCGTGGAATCAACGCGGAAGCTCGATCTGGATTGACTCAACAGATAAACGACAAGGCTTCTACTGGTCAATTAGATATTGTCCAAGGACAGGTCACCGCAC
>VMHT01094052.1_pt1 | contig 17966 bp, 12 predicted proteins | sample 4693611 | NCBI WGS metagenome assembly VMHT01 (sample SAMN12280063, study PRJNA550983) | marine metagenome | isolation source: seawater sampled from same location over 5 years 0.02-0.2 micron viral filtrate | place: USA: collected off the coast of southern California halfway between the port... ...
ATACCCTGCTCTGCTGCGATTAGCTGCAACAAACCATCAGGGACTGTCTCACAGTTGGTTGACAGTGCCAGTGGTATACATTCTCGCCATAGTGCATATTATATCCGTACTGTTCGCGCTGACATAAACGATCCACTAACACATTTTATGAAGGATCAAGGCATACCTAATGAGCCATGCGTTATGAAACCTGACACCACTGTAGTGTTTAGTTTTCCTATAAAGTCTCCTAACAAAGCAGTTACTCGTAATGATCTAACAGCTATCGAACAACTAGAGACATGGCTAGAGTATCAAAGACATTGGTGTGAGCATAAACCTAGCGTCACCTGCACTGTCCGTGATGATGAGTGGCTAGACGTAGGTGCATTTGTTTACAAGCACTTTGACGAAATGAGTGGTATATCCTTCCTGCCCCACTCAGATCACACATACCAACAAGCACCCTATCAGGAGTGTAGCAAAGAGGAGTACAACAAACTCCAAAAAGCCATGCCTCGTAACATAGAGTGGTCAGCTTTGTGTGACTATGAAAAGGAAGATAACACGGTAGCTATGCAAACACTAGCCTGTACTGGCGATACGTGTGAGATAGTTGACTTAACATAAAGGAGATAATTATTATGTTAGTATTTAATTTACTTGTACCTGTAGTTTACGCTTTAACACTTCACGGTGGTTACAATGATGTAGCTAAACCAGTGGCTAAAGCAACATACGAAACAGGTGTTGTCGTTTACGAAAAGAGTGTAGACATCATTAAAGATATTACTACTGATGATGTACCTACAGAAGATTCAGAATAGTGTATGTCTTAGTACTCATAATGTCTATTGCTCCAGGGTATGTCCAAGTCCAAGCAATTAATCATGTATACCCTACTATGGAGATGTGCAAGAGTAGCGCATCATACATACGCAGTGATCTTATAAGTAAGAAGCCTACACCTGAGTCTACTGTGTCAGCTTACTGTACTGAGATACCAACAGAGGTGTAATGAATATAGAGCGTGAAGCAAAGATACACATGGAAAGGAAACTAAAGCTTTTCTTTGAGGAGCTAGAAGTAAAGTTACAGCCTGTAAGAAAACACATAGAAGAGAATCTGCGTGAAGATATATACAAAGTCAGAGCTTTACAAGACATAGATGACATACTTATGATAGCTAAATACGCTGCAGAAAAGTATGGTCTAAAATAAAAGGGTAGCCGTTGACTTAACTGTTGGCGGCTATTCTACATCCCAGTTTTGATTTTAATATTCAGATGATCTATGTAAGACTCATAAGTTTTTAACTCTCTAAAGTTAAAGTCTTTTAGTTCAGCATCTACACCTAAACTCTTCATGTACTTCATAGCTTTATCTTTTTGAAAGTTGTTACCTTTAGTAGATGCTCTATATCTTTGTTGATCTAAGTAAGCTGAACTACCAGGAATATCAAAGTAGTCTCGTAATTGATCTCTAGCTTTTTTAAGTTCGTACTTTACTCTGCCACGTTTGTACTCCAAGTCACCCTCTTGAAATCTTTTACTAGACAATAACATCTGCATACGTTTCTCTAACATGGGTGCTAGACCTTCGTTAAACAACCTGTCATAGGTAGGAATATTAGATCTCTGATCTTGTTTCCATGACTGTAAGTTTGTTAAAGTATATGCTTGCTCTGTGGCTGTCTTACCTCTCTTAATGTTTAAACCAAATATACGAGCTAGAGGATTGGCATCATATAGGTCACCCTCTCTGCTACTTACACGTAGGTTCTCACCTGTAAGAGTTTCTGACTCCCCTACCAAAGCCTCTAATATATTATCAAAGTATTTAGTAGATGACTGTGTAAACACTGGTAAAAAACCGTCAGCTTGCCTAACATCCTTTGCATTGTCATTGTCTGCTAGAAAGCCTATAGATCTGTTGATAGCATCAAGAGGACGTGTTGCACCAGCAGCTATGTTACCCATAGACTTATACAATGCGTCCAGATCTGCTCCTCTTCCCCCACTAGAAAAGAAGTCTATTGCATTAAACACGTCATTACCAAACTGTAAGTCTCTTGCAACTTGTCCTATAGCTAACTGATTACCTAGTTCTTCTATTAGTTCAGGAGGAATAGTTTCTTGTTTTACAGCAAGATTACCAACTCTTCCAGCAACTAAAAACAGCGAGAACGGAAAGACGTTTCTAACATCCATAACAGTTCCACTCATCTCTATTTCGTTTACACCTAAACCTTTTTTCTGTCTCTCGTTATCTAATCCCATAGCTAGTAACAAACCAGTTGTACCCACTAAGGAACGAGCAAATGCTTCGTTTGTTTTTATGCCAGGTTCTTTCTTAGCTATACGAGAAGCAACCCCTGCAAAACTTAATGGACTCCATTGATAGCCTGTTGCTACAACGTTGTTCATAAATCTACCAAATGGGATAACCGTACCCAACACAGGTGTGTTAGAGGCTTGTTCCACAGCCCTAGCCACAGCACCTAAATACTGATCATCTGTTGTATAATCTTTTGAGAACACTGATCGTAGTGTAGTATCTACTGCGCCACCTATAACATCATCATCTAACATTTTCATGTCACCCGACTTCAGCACATCAATTAAATTTTTATCGTGCTTTAGTCTGACATACTTATCTAGTTCAGTCATAAACATTTGAGATTTAGTAAATGTATCTTGTATGCGAACACCAGTTATTGTCATAGAAGCATCTGCAAATATCTCTGCGTTTTTAATCACAGGATTGTTTACATCAACGTTATATCTTTTAGCAGTTCTCTCTACCCCACCGCCAATAGTCTCAAACAATAATCCTTTAAACTCTTTGTTATCACCTATGTCATCCATCAAGTTTACAAAAGTTTCGTAGGTGGCTAGAGGATCAAGAAAGTTTTTCATCTTCTGAGATTGTATGTCTCTATACACACGAGACTTTCTAAATAAATCCTGACTTAATTCTTTTTTACCTACACTAGCTGCACCTAAAGCGGCTACGTATAGCTGCCCTGATGCAAATATATCAGCCACACCCTGTCCACCATAGAACTGTGCAAAGCCAGCTACGTTAGCTGCAGTTGTAGCAGGAGATGACACAAGCAATCTTTTCCATACGTTTTGTGCGTATCCTAATCTCTTAGCTCTTTTAGCCGTACCAAACAGACCTTCTTTTTCTAGAGTATCTCTTACTTCTTTTTGTTCAAGTGCCGTTGCAAGTATCTCGTTCCCTGATACAACACCTGCATCTGTAGCTCTTCTGACAGCAGCCATAACACTAAGAGTGCTACCTGCTCCACTTGTAGTAGCGGCTATTACATCCCCTAAATCCACAGCAAGTGTAGCAGTAGTTCCCAAGTCTATGCTTGTTTCTTTTTTAAATAACTTCGATATTTCTTTAAGCTCTTCCTCTGGCATATATTGTAGCAAGTTTGTCATAACATCTGATACTTTTGTTTTCTTTGAAAATTTAATACCGTTCTCATTAAATATCTTTGCCAGCCCACCGACAGGAATCTTACCTTCTGCAGCAGCTTTGTCTGCAGTTGTGTAGCCTAACATTATTTGACTAAGCAAACTCTCAGGCATTATTTGATTACCTTCACCTTTGGCTAACTCTTCTTTACCTGATCTTACTTTTTCTCCCCAAGACTTAATTGCCTCTTTCATCTCTTTTGCTGCTTTATCAACAGATTTTTTAGCCAATAGTGGTTTGCCTATTGCTTGATTTTGAAGTTTATTAACTAGTCGTTGTTGTTTTTTTATTGTTTCTTTATCTGCACCACTTTGTTTTAGTTTCTTTAATTCTTCTTTTGCAGCTTTAAACTTTTTAAGAGGAAACTCTTCACCTCTTGTTCCTGCTCTAGCCATGTCTGCTGCTTCTGCAAATCCAGACATACCTTCTGCTTTACCAAATGTGTAGTGTAGTCCACCACCCACACCGCCTAAAGCCAAAGACATGGCAGTTTGTGCTGCACTATACTTTTCTTGAGCGCCTACATCTAAGTACAAATCTTGTATAGCCATGTCTTGATAGCCAGCAAGTAGTGAATCAATGGCTGTAGTTTGTAGCACTGCTTTCTTACCAGCTTGTTGCATACCAAACTTTATAGTGCGTGGCTTTAGTCTACCCTTTGTAAGAGTTACCTCGCCACCTTCAACTGTTGCTTTCCTAGCTGCCCTGCGCCCAGCCTCAAATCTTACTTTTGCTCTGGCTGCTTTTGCTGCACTATCAGCAGCCCTAGTCATGGATGCTTTTGTGTAGCCACTACCAGTGAGCTTCTTAATCATAGCCTCTGCTGCATCATCTCCTGCTTTTTTAGCGGCTTCTTTAGTTGCACCAGACTGTGCTGCTCTCCTAGCTGCTGCTGCTACTGAATTTTTTATTGCTGCTTTACTGGCTTCACTTACGCCTAACGCACCAGCTTTACCTGCAAAGCCTGTCACTAAGCCTAAGTAGTTTGTAGGGTCAGTTGCTACTGCTAAGATGTAATCCTTTACACCATCCACAGCGCCAAACACACCATCATTTACAAAGACATTACCTAGACTGTCGTATAACTCATATGCTTCTTTCGCTGCTCTTTTAGTTTCATCATCAGCTTTAGAAATATATCTAGCTTCACCTGCAGTTGCAACTATGTTTGTATTAAACCTACGCATACTGTCAACAAAGTCCTCCACTACAGTATCAGCCTCTGCTGTTTTGTAGGTAGCACCCTTCTTACCTATCATGTAATTGCGTATCTTGTTGAGCCTGTCTCTTCGATACAAGTCTTGCTTCTTTAACTTTTCTCCCTCACGAGTATCAGACTCAAACATGTCATCAAACTGTGTGTTATCTCTGTACACAGGCGTAGTTGTATCAATGTTTTTAGATGTATCTGTCTCTATACCATACTCTTTATAAAAATCATTAAGTGTTGTCATTGTAGTGCTGCCTTTAATGCGTCAGAAAATTTAGTGCCAGAAGTTCCAAAAAAATCTTTGCTAACTTTACCTGTCTTTAACCATGCTTTAGCTTTACCGTGTCCTTGATTGTGTGCGTATGCTAGTGCTGCTAGTTTTTCTTTATCAGAAAGTTTTTTATACTCAGGCGATGTCATCATGTACCTATGGTTTTGAGCAGTGTAAGCAGCAAAGGCTTTCTCCTGCAAATCTACATCTCCTCTAAATGACTCTCTAGCTTTTTTATTATGGTCTAATGTTAATCCTAATAATTTAGCTGCATCTATCTTGGCATCTTTACCTAACTGATATCTACCATCGTAGTGATCATTAGCACCGCCCATAGCATTGTATCCTCCTGACCCTGCAGATTCTATACTAGCTATTTCTTCTCTGTATATATCCCACATATTTTTATCTACACCTAGTCTGTCTGATACAAGATCGTACACAGTGTTTTTCCATGTAGGTTTTTTCTTAGGGGTCATTAAACCTTGGGGTTCTTTTTCTATGGATTCAGAATCAGGGATGGTTATTTCTACATCATCAAATACAACCTCATCCTTTGGTATAAGTATTGCTACCATATCTATAAGTCCTTGTATATTATTTTTTCTGACTAAGTTTGTTTGTAACAGGATGAATATAGAAAGCACCGCTAGGAAGATTATCATATGCTTTATTTTTATCTGCATTACTCATACTTTCTGAAAATGTATATGGATTGTTTCTTGTTGCCTCCTCTGTATCCTCTTGCTCTATTACCGCAGGTTCTTCTCCTAATTTTTTACCTGTCTCAGGATTATGCGTATCTCCAAACAATTCATCCCACTCATCAACTCTTAAATTATCAGGAACATCTATTTCGCCATTTAATATTTGCTGTCTTGTTTCGTAGTCTAGTGAAACACCTGTGAATCTACTAGTAAAAGCATTTGGTCTAGGCGGTACTTTTATTTCTAGGTCTAAGCTAGTAGTTTCAGGAACTTCTGGAGTAGATATAACAGGCTCCTCACCTGCTAGTTGTACGCTTGGTATTAAACCTTTTGTAGCCATATCTTTTAGTAAATCATCTACTTGCTCTTCAGGAGCAGTTTGACCCCCTATTACTAAACCCTTTACTTTCTTATCTGCACCTATAATTATTTCATGCTTAACACCGTTATGCACTACGCTGAATTTATTTTCTACATCTTTATTTATTGAAGGTTTAGCTTTTAATATATCTCTAACTACTTTTCGTTCTAACGCCTCATCATCTAGATTGCTGTACTCTAACCCTGCTATGTCCTCCTCAGTTAGCCCATTATCCGTTAACAAAGTACGAAATCTATTTATGTATTCAGGATCATCTTTAGCTACAAGCCCTACTTGATTGAGTAGCTTTTGTCTTTTATCAAGCTTTGCTAACTCCATTGCCCTAGCATTAGCTGCATCTGTTTCTAATCCCTCTGCCATTGCTCTTTTCATATAAACATTATCACGTATGTTAGAGTCAATCGTACTATCAATTAAACTTACCATCCTGTTAAAAGAAGATGCTGCACTTGTTGGATCAAAATCTCGTGTAGGTGTAAACGAAAAGTATGTGCCAGGTGCAACACTATCATAAGTCTCCTGTTTAGATATTTCGTTTATATCCATAACAGAATAGCCATCGTAGAAAGCATCTTTATCTAGCTTTGATCTTACTGAATCATCTAAGTCAATACCAAAGATAGTCTTCATTAGACCTCTTTGTGGGTCTTGAGTGCTACCTAGTGATGGGTCAGTAAGAGCAGTGTTCATTTTGTAGAACTCCTCTGACTTAACATCTCCATATGCAAAGTTTTCTGAGAAGTCTATCAAAGATTCTATCTCGTACTCATCAAACTTTTGCCCAGATGTAAAGTTGCGCCTTGCTGCTTCCTCTTGAGCAGACACAGACAAGTCAAACAAACCTTTAGGACCAGACGCAATAGCTGCATTAATGTGTTTATCTTCAAAGCCTAACGATCTTAGTCTTGATATCTCAGACTTAGCTAAGTTACCTAGCTGTCTAAGCTGAGTTATCTTAGTCTTACCTGCTTCTGCATTTTCTTTTAGTTCTCTTTTATATTCTCTTGCTTCGGCAACTCTTTCGTTAATCTGCCTTGCAGAGTCTGCCATAAATGATGCAGCAAATGCTTTTGCGTTAAATCCCATAGTATCCTACCTTCTAGCCATTAGGCCCATCTCTTGTGGAGCCTCTTCAGGTGGCTCATTTACTTGTTGCATTTCTTCTGGCTCTGGTGCTGGCATGTCTTGCGCTTCCATTACTTCATCACGGTTTACATCTTTATCTAGAAACTCTGACATTTGACCTAGTAGTTCTGTGCCTGAATCTTCACCACCTTCTTTTTTTGCTTTTATTAAAGCGCCCTGTAGAATCATCTGAACTCTAGTTCTTTCTTTCTTATCTAATTCTGCTTGTGGGTCTTTGTTACTAAACTTATAATCTATGTCATTGCTCTCAGCTACAGCAGCTAGAAACTCCATGACTACAGGTTTTACAAGTAGAGCAACGTCTAAACTGTGCGTACCTCTCATAACTTGAGATAAGGTCAACGCTTCTGACAAAGGATTGATAGCTATGCCAGATTCTATAGCAACCATTAAATCATCTAGAGTATCTTCTTTAGATAAACTTGTCATGTAAAAACTTATAGCGTCTTCTACCCTATCTATATTTACAGGACGCTCCCAAGGACGCTCTCCTATTTTATGGGTAAACAAAGAGTTACCTGCTATTGGTGCTCCAAAATCTAATACTGCCATTTTATTTTCCTATTTAGTAAACCCAGCGCCAAAGTATAATCCTACTATGGCTGATACAATATGTGTGTCAAGGGGTGTTATTACAAATCCTTTAGCCATCTTCCACTGGATAGCATCTTCAGGTCCAAACATCCAGTTCCAAAAACCACCAGTTGCCTCTGTATATCCTACGTATACACTTACTTCAGGATACCACACTGCGACTAGCTTTGGCAAGACAATAATGCTAAATACTGCAGATAAAGCTATTAATCTTCTAGTCCAAGCAAAGTGCTTGTCATCCTTGCCAGCGTTACGTGCATCAGCTACAGCTTGCTTTCTGAAGTTGGCACGTTCCATAAGCATTTTATTGTTAGCTTCTTTAGCCTTTATGGACTGCCCCCATATAGACATCACTCCACCTAGTATAGTGGAGAACAGCATAGTGATTAGTTCTAAGGGTAGGCCGAACATTAGTTACTCCATGTTTCAGGGTTGCCAAGATTTACTGATATAACCGTCTGAAAAGGCTTTCCTGCTTTTTTAAGATCTTCCTGTGTCGCATACCCTATCATAGAAGCTGCCTGAACAGGAGAGGCTTCTCGTATCAACTCTCTTGCTAGAGTATAATCATTATTTTGTAAAGCATTATAATAAGCTACACGTTTAGGACCATCATTATAATCAAATGTGTCATCAATTATAATCTCACCATCTTTATTTTTAGAAAAATTAAAAACGCCAAAACTTCTTGCCATCCTTAACTCTGGATTTAACACACCTGCTAATGGTCCTTTTTTGTTAACCTCTAATTCTTTCTGCCCTAAATCTTCATATTTAGTATAATCTCTATCGTCTTGTATAGCTTTACTTACGGCACCACGTAATGCTTCAACATCTGATTTATTAATATTTTCTTCTGTGAAAGTTCCACCTGTGTCTAAGATATTGTTAGCAAAAAATCTAAATTCTGTAGTTCCAAAGTTTTCTAAAAAGTTTCCTAGCCCCTCAAACAAACCTGCTTTAGCTACTGTAGCGCCATCGTTAATACCCTCTTCATCTCCCTCAGATGTACCTTCAACTGGCTTAGACATTAAGCCTTGACCCTCCATAAGTAGCTCCATCTGTGTTTTTTGTTCTGGTATTATTGCTTTACCCAAATCCTCTGATGTAATCTGTGGTACACCTGCAAGTGCTGCTGTGGTGTTCTTACCTACAATGCCATCAACTTTTAAACCTTTTTCTTTTTGAAAAGCTTTGATAGCTTTCTTTGTCTGTGGACCTACCACGCCATCTACAGTTATGTTGTATCCTGCATCAACTAACTTCTGTTGTATTTGTTTATTGTTTAACTTTACAGGTTCTTCAGGTATAGGATCAACAAATGTTTCAGGCTCAGTTGGCTGTGTCATCAGCTTTTCTTGAGCTATCATAGCTGTTACATCTGTCAACAAATCATTTACTACTGGAGATGTCAGTCTTTGTTTCATAACTTTAGGAACTTCGTTACCAAACTTAGAGAGTCTTCTTATAGTAGTGCTATGTTTATCATACAAAGAGTTTGGATTTATAAGTAACTCCTGTAAGCCAGCACTGTCTAGTTCAACGCCTACATCTTCATCTTCAGAATCGTCATAGTCGTTCATCATAGTAATTGCATTTGTAGTAGCAGCTACTGGATTAGTTGTTGATTTGTCATCATCGTCATCATCATCTTCAGGTCTAGCTCTAGGACGTGGGCTTGCCATCAATCCTTCAGGTCTAGCTTTAGGGCGTATACTTGAGGTTGGAGCACCTGACGGTTTTTTATCGTCATCTCCAATACCTAAAAAGTTTTTTATTATTTCACCTAATCCTAATTGTTCAGCCATTTTATTTTACCTTATGAAAAGAAACTACCAATGCCACCTGCTTCACCTACAGCACCTATTACAGATGATAAGAACATACCTGCTGCTGATGAAAATGCAGAATCTTCGTCAGAGTCATTATTTATTTTTGCTTTAAGAAGTTCAAAGTCTCTATCTAATTGTTTCTCTGAAGTAGTCCATGCGTAGTTCATTAGGTCACGTTCTTGCTGCCACAGTTCAGCTATACCTTGTGCAGTCAAATTATTTGCTGTCATAGCTTCTCGCATAGTAGCTTCGTTCATAGCTGCATTATTTATTGTAGCTATACTCTGTCTCCAGACTGCGTTAGCTTGTGCTATGACTAACTGATTCTGTGCATTAAATACATCTCGCTGATTATCAAGTTCTGCTTGAAACTTAGATATAGTATTTTCTTCACCTGCATTAAACTGTTCCATAGCATTAGTTTGTGCTGTATTAAACTGTTCTATTTGTGCAGTTATAGTATCAAAAAATTGATTGACTTGATTTGTGCTTTCAGCATTAAATTGTAAAGATACATTTTCTGCAGCTTGATCAGAGAATATACTTTGTACAAGTGACTGTGCCTCAAACATGGTAGCTTGCTGTTGATTGTCTAAGTTAGCCATATCCATCTGTAAAAATGCTTGTGCTTGTTGTGTAGCAGCTTGTTGTCTGTTACTTAAGTTAGTAGCATCTATCTGAGTTAGGGCAGCACAGTCAGCTAAAAGTTTAGCTTGTCTGCTATCTAAGTTAGCTAAGTCAACTGTTTGTGCTAACTCAGAGTTTCTGATAGCACGAGTTTGTTCTGCTGTGAAGTTTAGATTGGCTATCTCTGCAATACGTTCTGATCTTATAATATTTACTTGTTGTTTATTAGTAAGCTCTTGACCTTTCATAGCTGCTTCTATCTGTGCATTTGCAAGAGCAGTTTGTTGACGTGCAGATAAGTTTTCTACTTCGATGTTTAACTTATTAGTCATGTTAAACATTCTAGTTTGTTGTTCGTTGTTTAACTCTACTTCTCTTTCTGCTAACTGATTAGATACATTAAACAAAGATGTTTGCTGTCTGTTATCTAGCACTCTACCTTCCATAGCTGCTCTAGATACAGCATCCTGTATAAACGCTTGTTGTTTACTTGTAGCATTTTGCATCTCTGTTTCAAATGCTTGGGTGCTTTCTATGACAGCCATTTGCTGTTCGTTAGAAAGAACTTGCCCCATCATAGATGCTTTTACTTGTAGATTAGATAACGCAGTTTGCTGTGCGTTAGACAGGTTAGCCATCTCTACTTCTAGATTTTGTGAGGATTCTAGTATAGACACCTGCTGTCTATTTGTTAGGTTTAGATTATTTACCTCTGCATATCTAGCAGCATTAGCTATTGCAACGTTTTCACTAATACCCAGTGTTATATTTTGTAAACCTGCTCTAAGTTGTGCTTGTGCTAGTACAGCCTCTTGTGTATTACTTAAGTTGGTTAACTGCAAATTAGCATTGTTCATACTGTTTTGAACTGCTATAGCTTGCCTGTTATCTAAGTTTTGTAGTTCAAACCTCTGTGCTGCTGCAGCGTTAGATAGAGCCACAGCTTGTTTGTTACGGACATTCTCCATATCCATAGCTGCAAATGTAGCTGCATCAACTTGTGCTATAGGTAAGGCACTCTCCATAGCAGCCTGTACCATAGCTGCTGCTGCCATAGAACTAGCGCCTAAACCTCTGGCGTTCATAACTTCGTTAACTCTACGTAAAGCTCCTGCAGCCCATGCAGGTGTGCCATCGTCAAACGAAGCCATAAGTTTTTCCAGTTGTCCTTCTACAGTTGACTGTGGGCTAACTTCACCTAAAACAAACTTTGCTTCTAGCTGTTGAGAGAAAGTAGCTGTCTGTGCTTTACCTATAGCATCTTCATTTAGTGCTGTAAGCGTTGCACTAGTTACAACAATCTCTTCTACATTTAGTATTTCGTTTATATCAACTAGTTCTTCATTAGAAACATCTGTCTCTTCTGCAGTTAGGTCAGTTTCAAACTCTGACTTTTTTTCTTCTGCTGTAGCATCCTCAGAAAACTTAGCAGCGTCTGCCACTTTTGTAATGGAAGCCTCTGCTGACTGAGTAGGGTTCAGTGTGTAATCTACTTCTGCAGTTGCTTTAGGTGTATCCCCTGCAAACTTAGCAGCTTCTATATCACCTTGCTGTTCAATCTGTTCAGTAGTGGATTTAACATAACTGTCAAATATCTCTGCAGTAGGTAGCTCACCGCTGTCTAAGCTACGTTTTACTTCTGGTATCTCTCTTATTGTTTTAATAGTTTCAGGTGGCAAATTAAGCTGTGCTAAATCCTGTGGACTCATTGTTTCAGCTTTCATCAAAGCTTCGTCAGATGGTGTTCCTGTTGCAGCAGCAAAATCTTCTAGTGCAGTTTTTACCTTTTCTTGAGATGTAACTGCGTCGTAAGTTTCTGCACGAGGATTCTCTGGTGTATCTATTGCGCCAGCTTTAGTGGCTAACTTTACAATTACATCATCAGCATCTAAAACCTTACCTGTTTCAGAATCTATAAGTTGTCCATCCTTTTCAGTTATTTTGTACACATCTTGATCTGTTACTAGGCTTGTAGGGAGAGAGATAGTTCTTGCTAAAGACTCAGTTACGCTAGGGATACCTGTAACTTTTACACGCTCCTCTGCAGCAAGTAAGTCTGCGTAGGTACTTTCTATTAAAGATTGTGCGTTTTCTAAATTTGTTTTTGCGGTATTATACTCTAGCGTTAGCTGTTCTTTTTCTTCTGCAGAGACTACATTACTATTTGCTGTAACTGCTGCATTTAGTATGTTTAACCTGCCTTGTGCAAACTTTTGATCCTGATGCCCTGTACTTATAGAGATACCTAAATCTGGATATGATATTTGCCAATACTTTCCAGGTTTAGTAAGCTCTACTTTGGAGTCTTTTGTTATATTGGTATATTCTTGTAAAGTAGATCTAGTCCATGTTTTGTCTTGATCTAAATTTTTATTCTTACCATCTGTACCTTCATTGAAGTCAGTTGCAAAAGCACCTGCATAAGCCTCATCAACGTTAGTGTACAAACCTGATGGGTCTGTCAGCTTATTAAAAGCTTGCTGTGCATCTGTTAAAACTTTCTGTGCATCTGCGTAAGCTTTCTGTGCTGCATCTAAGATTGAATCAAGATCATCCCCAAAAGTATCGTCTATCAGGTCTTCTTCTTTTTCCTCTTCTTCTTCTTTTTCCTCTTCTTCTTCTTTTTCCTCTTCTTCCTCTACTACTTCTACTACTTCTTCTTTTTCTTCTTCCTCTTCATCTACTACTACTTCTTTCTCATCGTCTATAACAGTATCAATACCACCAGTAATCTCTCTTCCATCTAAAACTGCAGCAGATCCACCTTCAACTTCCAACCCTACAGATACTCTATAATTCTGAACTGCCTCAGAATAGTCTGCTGGACTTGTGTACTCTTCTCCTTGATAGTGGTACACTCCTGTATTTTGATCAAAATAGTTTTCTCCTAAGAGAGTACTATCTGCAGAGACAGTATCTGATTCAACCATCTTAGCTACAACACCACTGCCAGGTTCTCCTGCTACTACCTCTTTAGCATTGTCTACTCCACCAACTTTAGTGTAATCTGTGCCATTAACATTAATAGTTTCTCCTATTTTAGTAACAGAACTAGCGTCTTTTAAATTATCAACTGATGTTACCTCTTCACCTGTAACTGTTTTTCCTGTGCCAGGGTTAAGCGTCTGCCCTTTACTAGCATAGTACGCATCCATTGCTGTGTTGTAAGATTGTGAAAGATTACCTTTATCATCTTTAATATAGTATTTACCACCTCTCCCTATGGTAGTACCTCCAATAAAAGGATCTGTGTTTGTAGCTGTAGTTGTACCTGTTGTACCTGTAGCTGTTGTACCTGTAGCTGTAGTTGTACCTATTGTACCTGTAGCTGTGTCTTTTTCAACCATCTTAGCTACAACACCACTGCCAGGTTCTCCTGCTACTTTAGTGTAATCCTTACCACCAACAGTAACAGTGTCTCCTATTTTAGAACCTATAGATGCAGCTCTTAAATTTTCAAATGTGCCGCCCTTGTTCATACCTATACCAGACAGGGGTTTACCCTCTACGCGTTGCTTGGCTATTTCAGTATAGCGTCCTAGCATAGAACCAGCAGAAGGTGTGGCTGCAATAAATGCATCCATCTGTTCTTTTCTTGCTGGGCCATCGTACCCTAGTTCAGTTAGTAACTGATATGTTTGTTGATTATTAAAACCTTTAAACTTAGCCATTTATGCCACCATGTATATTATTAAACCTAGCATTGCTGCTCCAGTTATTATGATTAGTATTGAAAGAGTCCAAGTAACTATTGCTTCTTGTATTTCTGCTTTACGATACTCTTGGTCTTTCTTCTTCTTGCGTATCTTTCCTTCAGTAGCAACAAGCTCATCCCATGCAGATGGCCCCATGCTGAAACTGATCCAATCCTTTAACTCTTTTCTCATAGATTCGGCTTTTCTTTTAGCCGTGAATATTTCTAGAGCTTCTGCTTCAACAGACCCTCCATTAAGTGCTTTCCACCAAGGAGGGTTTTTATTTTTTTGTTCAGCATAGGACAGGTCACTCATAGCACCTGCCCATTGTGTCAACTGTCCTGACATATCTTGTAGGTCTTTACCTACTTGAAAGCCTTTCTTGAGCGCATTAAATGCTACAGTCGCACCACCTATGATGGTAACTGGGTCCACAAGTACTCTCCCTACTCTTGGTATGTATTATTTAAGCGTCATCCAAACTGCAGTTGCTAAAAATGTTAGTACGGCTACGGTTCCCATCTTTACTGTTGTAGCCCATATGCTTTTCTTAGTATATCTCCATGCTTCTAATAAACCACGCATGTCTCTAATGTCGTTGGCTGCATCCTGATCTTGCAACCCTAGCTCACGCAGAGCTTCACTCGCACCTTTCTTAGCGGCACGATCTAACATGTTTTCTAGTTGCTCTTCTGTAAGTTTGATGTCAGCCATATAGAGCACCCTTTCTTCTGAACTTGATTACGCAATTGCATAAAAGATATATGATACACCATCTGAATTTGGGTTATATGTGTCTGTAGAACCATGAACAGCATTTATTATAAAACCAGAATTATCAGAATCTACGTAGTCATTACTTACTTCAGCATTTGTAGTGTCAAAAGATAACGCATTATCACCAGTAGAAGTTATACCTGTTGCTGTACTCCAAGTCAACCAGCTTCCTGCCTGAGTAGCTGCCTTTACCATAATAAATCTAGCACCTGCTGAAAATCCACAGTCAATAGTCTGGTTACTTCCGTTGCCTGTATAAGAACCAACTTTAGCTATTCCATCAAGTGAGCAAAACAGCATTGCTATGTAGTAGTCGTTATTTTTGTTTACTGTGTTATGGCTTCCCACTTTAAAGACTGAGCTAGTTGGATCGGCGTTCCAACGGCTGCCACCATCGTAGTCTAGAGCAAAATTTTCATTTAAGGTAAAATTGTAACCCGATGGGTCGTTACCGTTATCATCGATCGTTCCCACGTCTTTATGGTACACTTTCCAGTCATAACTTCCAGATCTGCTCTTCACCCACATCATCTCAGGCGCAACTCCAAGATTATGAGTTATAGAGCGCCCTGCTGTTCCGTTACCAGTGTAAGCAATCATGTCAAAATAATTAGGTGCTCGACGCCATAGCCAACCAACTGTATTTGTGAGACTAGCACCCCACCAAGGCCCAGCTATGCTTACGCCTGTATCGTCTTGGAAGATCTTCGTCATACCTGACCCAGCATCTGCCTCTGCAGTACTAGCATTAGTTAATAGATACCTACTACCTGTAAACCTATTGAACACATAGTTAGGTGATGAGGATGTTCTTGTTGATATAAGAAGGTCAGCAGGAAAGGCTGCGGTATAATCAGCAGTACCATCCTTGACATAAAATACATCAGTCGCAGTGGTAGGAATAGCCATTGGCCTACGTATTGCTATGTAAACATATTTTCCCCCAAAAGCATTAGTGTCATTATTATTTGATATTGTTCTGAAGCCAGTGGGAGTTATTTCTAATCTTTCAGCTTCAGACTCTGCGTCGGTTGTACTTACTTTTAGGTAGTGATCATTAATATCACCGTGATGTATACCTCTCATTTGGTCATATATTTGAAAATCAGAAGATTCATTATAACCTTTGATTAACAAAAACTGAGGTTCAAAACCAACATTTACATCTACATTTGATGCGGCTCCACCGTCGTAATAACCGCATTTAATAATATCCTGATCCTTAGACTCACCAAAGCCGCCATCACTATTGTTGTGAGCAAATATGTATGCCACATAACTTTGACCATTATTATTTACACCATAATCTGTTCCCACACTAAATACAGAACTTGTAGGCGCAGTATCATTAAAATAGGTATCACCGTCTGCAAAGGCATTATTTAGGTCTAATCTTCCGTAATAATCTTCTGGGCTACTTCCACTGTTTGCACCTCTATGATACACTATCCAATTGTTTTCGCTTGAATAGTTTTTAATTATAATGCAGCCAACTGTAGTTCCTAAACTATGAGAGATTGTCCTGCCATTAGTTCCATTCCCAGTATACTTTACAACATCGAAAAAGCCAGCCGCTCGTCTAAATGTCCACCCAACATGCCTTTGACCTGCAGTCGCTGATGCAGCATCGGTTGCTACAGTGAAACCGTCTGAATTAAAAGAAGATAATCTTCCACTGTTATCTTCAGCACTATTATCATCTGAATTAAGGTCTTTACCTGCACCTCTTTCAGTATCAAATAAAAGATTGGACTGACTTTGAGTAATACTTTTTACCCAAACCATTCCACCTTCTGTAGATAAGTCTATATCATTTGTAACTGAGTCGCCATTCATAGACCAAATATTAGTACGGAATATATTTTCTACATTTAAACCAACAGCAGCGCCTCCTGCACCGCCACCTAAAAGCTGCATCATAATACCAGACATTAGCTTACATTCCCTGATAATACGCAGACAGTTGCGCTTATAAATAAAACTGTACAAACCCCTCTAGTTGCAAGAGTCACACTGCTTTTATCTTCATTTGTACCTGCGATATATGCAGTTGTAATTGAGCAAGTCACGGTAACATCTCCTGTAGTGTTGTTAAAAACAGAGACAGCATCCCCTGCTGAAAATGTATTGTTTGGAATAGTTATTGCACCACTTGATCCAACCTCTATAAAGTTACCTACATCTCCAGTAGTTAAAGTATACCCTGATGTTTTGGCAGAGCCAGACTGAGGGATGGCTCTCATAGCACCATCTGCATCCGATATAGTGCTATTGAACGTAGCAGCCCCTGCTGCTGACATGTCTAGGGTAAGGGCTGTTATAAAACTATTACCATCATTGCCCTTAAAAATAATATCTTTATCGTTTGTGTCTGATTGTATAACAAAATCAGATGAGCTATTCGTAAATCTACCAAAACTTGTACCAGCATCCTTTAGAATTACATCAGCACCATCAGCATCTATGATTATATCACTAGCTGCATCTAAAGTAAGAGTACCATTTGGTGTATCAATAGTTCCCTCTGATCCATCACTCGAAAGTCTTAAATCTGAACCTGCACCGCAAACAAAGAAACCATTGTCAGGAACTTTTACATCATGGTTAAATAAAGCAGACCCTGCATCTGACATATCAAGGGTAAGAGCAACTATTGTACTGCCACCATCTTCCCCACTAAATTTAAGGTCTTTATCATTAACGAGTGACCTCATTTCAAAATCACTACTGTTATTTTTTAATAGACCAATACTTGTACCGCCATCCTTAAAAAAGAAATCACCACCATCAGCATCAAGAATAATGTCACCTGCAACATCAAATGTTAGAGTGCCATTTGCTGCTGAAATTTTGCCGTTTGTTCCATCTCCTACTAATTCAAGATCGTTTCCATCACCCATTAGTAAATATTGGAGATCGCCCATTTTTACATCATGGTTAAATGTTGCAGTACCTGCATCTGACATATCAAGGGTTAAGGCTGTAATAATTGAGCCACCATCATTACCCTTAAAAATAATGTCTTTATCTGTTGTTAAAGCTGCAACCACAAAATCACTAGAACTATTAGCAAGTTCTCCAACATTTACACTAGCGTCTTGAAATACTACATTACCACCATCAGCATTAAGAACAATATCACCTGCAACATCAATTGTCAAGTCTCCAGATGATAAATCTATCTCTGTTCCATCAATAGTAATATTGTCTATTGCAACACCACCATCAAAGACTGCTGACCCACCTGTAACTGCACC
>VMHT01151783.1_pt1 | contig 17962 bp, 15 predicted proteins | sample 4693611 | NCBI WGS metagenome assembly VMHT01 (sample SAMN12280063, study PRJNA550983) | marine metagenome | isolation source: seawater sampled from same location over 5 years 0.02-0.2 micron viral filtrate | place: USA: collected off the coast of southern California halfway between the port... ...
CTTCAACCAAAAGCTGAGCCATTTTTGCTTCGGATTCTGTTTGTGTAGCCATAGTTTATACAATCCTTACTATGAACGCTTCTATCTCAAAGTGCGCTAGTCTAAACTAATGTTACAATAAAAACTATTTCTGCAACCTCCTATGTTTGCCGACTTCATCCCTTCTGTTCCGGCCTCACAACTCCCCCCTGGCGAAGTTCATTTATGGCTTATTGATACCCGGGATTGTCTTGAAAAGGATAGGCTTTTTCAGGGCTCAGGCCTGTTGTCTGAGGACGAAAAGCGGCGGTGGCGACAGTTTCGAAGGGCCGAAAAACAGCATCAGTTTCTGGCTGGCAGGGTGGCGTTACGGTGCATTCTCGCCGCTCTGCTTAACCAGACGTCTCCCCGGGAAATCACGTTTACCACCAATGCCTATGGCAAACCGGCCCTTTGTAATACCCGTGAACACCTGCAGTTTAATCTGTCCCATTCGGGCAATCTCGTTCTTATTGCGGTGGCCCGTGACCGAGCCTGCGGGGTAGATATTCAACAGATGAAAAACACCCGCACAGCAGATGAGCTTGCGCGGTTTTATTTTCACCCGGCTGAATACAGCACACTGAAGCCGAAGGAAGAGGTAGCAGACAATCTTCGCCAGTTTTACAAGTTGTGGGTTTTAAAAGAGGCGTTTATCAAAGCCGAAGGCAAAGGAATGGCCATACCCGGAGATGGTTTTTATTTTTGTGATATTGAGTCAGATAATCCCCGGGTGAGCGTCACCCACCCGGCGATTAGCAGTGAGCAGATCTGGTGGTTCCATCATCAGTTTTATGCCGATAGCTTTAGTATGGCGTTAGCACTGGCCAACAACGAAGGGGGCCCGATAACCCTCCAGCACAAACGGTTCGATTTTTCGGCCGCTTTGTAATGAACAGGCGATGATCCAGTCAGTGGAAACACAATCAATGGAAGATCGGGTAATGAGTCAGCGTGACCCCATCAGTTGCATCAAAGCATGACCCTCCCGGATAGAATCAAGAAGTAAGCCGTGGGGTAAGCCCTGGCGATAGGCTCTGGGGATAGGCCCTGGCGATAATAAAGGGGGAACTGATATTTCCGATGCTGTGGGCGAGAACAACTGCTTTTAAAAAACTCCGGTAGCCTTCAATACGTTACCCGGTACTGCCGGTACCGCTTATGTTGCAGCGTTATGGCTCAGTCAAAGCCATTGGCAAACGCTGCCAACAGCCCCTTCCTCTGCCCTACTTTTAGTTGCTTCCCCGCCTTAAATGAAATAGGTTACCGCGCATCTGATACTAGGAGAGCAACACGTGATTCAACTGGCCGCCGTTACCGTATTATGGGCATTTTCATTTTCGCTTATTGGTGAATATCTGGCGGGCAATGTCGATAGCTATTTTGCGGTACTTACCCGGGTATTGCTGGCTTCGTTAGTCTTTTTGCCATTTCTGAATTTCTCGCTGCTTTCCACTGCGCAAAAATCCATGCTGGCGGCGTTAGGAGCAATACAGCTGGGGCTGATGTACATCTTCTTCTATCATTCCTTTTTGTATTTGTCGGTGCCCGAAGTGCTTTTATTTACCATCATTACACCGCTGTATGTGGCGATACTAAATGATGCCTTGTTTCGGCGGTTTACCCCCTTTCATATCCTGTGTGCCTGTATTGCCATGGCGGGGGCGATGATCATTCGCTTTCAGGGGGTAAGCGCTAACTTCTGGACCGGCTTTTTCATTGTGCAGGGTGCCAACCTGTGTTTTGCATTGGGTCAGGTGGGTTATCGAAAACTAGCATCCACCTTTGCGCCTGCCGTGTCGAATCATCATGTATTTGGCTGGTTTTACCTGGGGGCTCTGGCGGTGGCATTACCGGCCTTTTTCATGTTCGGCAATACCAGTCAGCTCCCCGAGGATATGCTGCAATGGGGAGTACTTTTATGGTTGGGAGTGGTTGCTTCAGGATTAGGTTACTTCTTCTGGAACCAGGGAGCGCTAAACGTATCGGCCGGCACCCTGGCTATTATGAACAATGCGCTGATCCCCGCCGGACTGGTGGTAAATCTTGTGCTTTGGCAAAAAGACACCGACCTGAGCCGGCTGCTATTAGGGGGCGGCATCATCGCCGCAGCGTTGTGGTTATCTCATCATCGCAGTAACTCTGGGATAAAAAAGCGGGTTCAGTAATTTTTTGCTAACTGAACCCGCTTTTTGAAGTCCGGGGCAAGCCATTAATCCGGCTCATACCGGCTGCGCATTGCATAGTCTTTTCTGGGCCCGGTAACCCGCCATTCAGACTCCCATACCGGCCAGCGGGCAAAGCTATAGTCGACTTTATAGTCGTCATTGCCACAAAGATGCTCTGCATGGGGCGCTAAACCTGAAAAACTATGAAAATACCGGTTGTCGTCAAAAAACACATCTATTTGGCCACCGCTTCCCTTTTGCCAAAAATAGGTTCGCTCCGCCGGTAGCTTTTTACCGTTGGGCGCCATCACCAGCCCCACTTCTTTGTACACCAGCCTTTGCTCGTGCCAGGTAAAGTTGGCCGTGCCTTCAAATACAAAGTTTTCGCCGGTGCGTTGCACAATGGTCCGATTCAGACGCCATTTACCGGCAAAATCTTTAAGCTCAGGTATCTGCTTCTGTTCAGTAGGCACAATGGAGTTGGACATATGGTTTTTATAGCTGCTCTGGCTCAACCGTATTACTACTTTAAAAACAATTTGGACAGACTATAAAAGTCTGGCTGCGGTAACGCAATAATGAAGCGTATTCAAACGTTGTGACCGCCTACCACAAACCCGTTTTTTGGGCCTCCCCCGGATTTCGTATAAGTGCTGATGTCTGTATGTGGTAAAGCGGCCATATCTACCAGACATACAAATATCGCTGTAGAGCCCAGGATCTGCAGGCTCTTGCCTCAGACTGCCTGATGGTATTTTTTACGTAGCTCGTCAATCTCCACCGTAGGAGCAGGAAACTGCATTTTCATGGCTTGCAGGGTTTCTCTGACAATATTTGAGACGACCAGATCGCGAAACCACTTGTGATTCGATGGGATAACAAACCATGGCGCATATGCTGTGCTGCACCGTCCTAACGCCTCTTCAAATGCTTTTGTATAGGCTGACCAGTGCTGACGCTCGGTGTAGTCGCTTTCACTGATCTTCCAGTGCCGGTTCGGATCATCCAGCCGCCGCTTAAAACGGGCCAGTTGCTCTGACTTATCTATGTGCAGATAAAACTTAAGAATATGCGTGCCATTGGCATGCAGCAGCTGCTCAAACTCATTAATTTGTTGATAGCGCGAAGCCCATAATTTTTTAGCAACTAAATTGTGAACACGCACCACCAGCACTTCCTCATAATGCGAACGATTGAAAATGGCCACATGACCCTGCCTGGGCGCCGCCTTGTGATAGCGCCACAAATAATCGTGCTCACGCTCCTGGTGCGAGGGCACTTTAAAACTATGCACATTGCACCCTTGCGGGTTCATTGCCGCGAACACATGGTTGATGACGCCATCTTTGCCGGAGGCGTCCCTGCCTTGCAAACATATCAACAAGGAACGTTTGTGCTCGGCATACATCTGATACTGAAGCGAGGAAACCTGCTCGCTAGATAAAGCGAGTTCGCCAAGCGCCTGCTCACCGCAATCGTATGACCCTGTATAGCTGGCATCAATTTGATTTAGTTTGACCGGCGCTCCGGGTTTGACCCTGAACTTCTTAGACCAATTCATTTCAGACTTACCTCATCGAGTCTGCCTTGCTTCTTTAAAAGTATAGAAGTCTTCCCATTTTTCACCGGCTTTTCCTGTATTGCTCCCACATTGCCCTCTTTTATCCTCTGGCAGACTAAAAAGATAAACACCGTGGACGAGAGAAAAACCGGGAGCTATCTTCTGCATCCCGAGTCGTTTTCTCATGAGTGAGCAATTCAGAGTGGTTCGCTTTTAGTTTATTCCACCGGGTGCTGCTGACTACTGACCAGAGTACCTGAATAGATAAGGCAAACCGTTTTTTACTGTCAGGAATAACCGTACCGGCTTTCCTGTACTTGTGTGGCTGTATTTGTTTGAGAGGGCGTCTAGACAGGGTGGCCCGGAGGGCTACAGATAAAAACGCGACTATTGTGTATAGTCGAACATATTATTACCCACGGACGATGCCCCCTATGAAATACACTGTGCTTTTGCTGGTAACTACTTTTATGATGGTAAACCCTTCGCGGGCAGCGAACACGGCGCCTGCGCTGAATTCCCACCCTAACCAGCAAGCCTTTTTTCAGGCTTTGACAAAATTATGCGGACAGGCATTTAAAGGACAAGTGGTTACCGATACCACCAATTCAGAGGCCTTTAACAACAAAGCCCTGGTTATGCACGTCAGAAAATGCAGCGACACCCAGATTCATATTCCCTTTCATGTGGGAGAGGATCGTTCACGTACCTGGATTATCACCCGTACCGGCAGCGGCCTGACTCTCAAACATGATCATCGCCACAAAGACGGAAGCGAAGACGCGGTTACCATGTACGGGGGCGTGAGTCATGACCCAGGCTTTGCGCAAGTCCAGTCGTTTCCCACCGATAGCTACACAAAATGGATGTTTGCCGAAAAAGGCCTGCCCCAGTCTATCGATAATATCTGGAAGATTTTTGTCTATCCTGAGCGTTTCAGCTACCAACTGGTGCGCGAAGGCCGGGAGTTCCGGGTAGATTTTGACTTAACTCAGCCTGTCGAGGCGCCCCCGGCCCCCTGGGGTAGCTAGGGAATAAGGTAGCCAACCAGCCTGAACGCGACTGGGCGATGCCGCCACTCGCCAACCTGACAACCGCGAACAGATAGGGCCGCTGACCAAGTCGCGGCCCATCGGCCCGAAGAAGATGAATGGCGCTGGCGGTTTTACGTTGCAGCTTCTGGGTACCGCATTGGCCTGTAGCGATGCTGAGCTTAACCGGTCCTATCTTTACTCCTATGAGGTGGGTGTCCACCATTTGGGCTCTGTCTACCATCGTGCTTTTTATGTCTTGTTGCACAAGCCGGTTTGCGAAAATGGCGGGCAAAGGTGTGGGTGTCCAGGTTTTTGCCCCGCCCTATTTCACTGTCATGCAAAGCAATAAACGATATTGGTGGGTGGTGGGTGTCCATCATTTCTTCATTAGAAACATGTGCTCAATAGAGGTGGGTGTCCATGATATCGGTTCAAAATATTCTCCCCAAGATTTGCTTTATACCGCCCTCAACTAAAGCTGCATTCTCGCTCCACCCATGTACTGTTACAGGATTGTCCTTTGAACATGAAAGGCGTTGGTTTTGGTAGTTCGCCCCTTTATGCTTTTAAGAAAAGCGTTCGGTATGACGGCCTGATTGAGCCTGCAGCCGGTCTGGTGACGGTAGAAGTCATGGCTTTAACCGGAGTGAGTTACCAACAGGAAAATAGGAACGAAAGAGTAAAAAAGACAGGCTCATAACAACCAGCCTGCCTTTTTAGCATGTATTTCGCACATCAGTGCTGATTAGTATGCCAATTGGCTTACAGTTCAGAAGGTATATTTTTAATTTCTTCTAACCATACTTCTGCTTCGGCATCACTGGGGGCCCGCCAGTCGCCGCGGGGTGACAACGAACCACCCGACCCGACTTTAGGTCCGTCAGGCAACGCTGACCGCTTAAACTGACCGATCTTGAAGAAGCGATAACAATAGACTTCTAACCAGTGTTTTATATCTTCTAATGTATATTCATTGCGGCTTTCTTGCGGAACGGTACTGGGCCACTTACCCTTGCTCGCATCATGTCAGGCATTATAAGCAAGAAACGCAACTTTTGACGGACGAACCCCGTAACGGGTAATCCAGTACAAATTGAAGTCCTGTAGTTCATAAGGGCCTATCCTGTCTTCGGTTTTCTGAGAAGGCTGCTCCCCATCCTCTTTACCCGGCACCAGTTCAGGCGAGATTTCAGTATCAACAATATCCCCCAGAACCTTGCGGATATCAGTCTCAAATTCTTCCTGGTCGACTATCCAGCGTATCAGATGCTGGACCAGCGTTTTGGGAACACTACTATTCACATTGTAGTGGGACATATGATCGCCAACACCATAGGTCATCCATCCCAGCCCGATTTCTGACAAATCGCCCGTACCCAATACCAACGCATGATTTTGCTGAGCGAGTCTGAACAAATGCGAGGTACGTTCGCCGGCCTGCACATTTTCAAAGTTTACATCATAGACTGCCTCGCCCCGGGCATAAGGGTGCTCAATGTCTTTGAGCATCTGGTCGCACGAGGGTTCGATATCAATTTCTTTGGCAGTAACCCCCAGGCTTTCCATCAGAATATGGGCATTACTTTTGGTTTTGCTGCTGGTTGCATAAGCCGGCAATGTGTAAGCCAGAATATTGGTGCGTGGCAAGTCCATTCGATCCATGGTCTTGGCGGCCACAATTAATGCATGGGTAGAATCCAACCCACCGGATACCCCTACCACTAGCTTGGTAAAGCCTGATGAGATAAGCCGTTTCTTTAAGCCGTGTATCTGAATATTGAAGGTCTCATAACAACGCGTATCCAAATCGCCGCTATTCGATGGAACAAATGGGAAGCGGTCTGGTTCGCGTAACAAAGGTAAGCTGGTTTCAACAGGATTCAAGGTGAAATCAATACGTCGAACCTTGGCTACCTGTTCGCGATGCATACTTACCGAGTCATGAAAGCTGGTCAAACGCATGCGATCCTGGCTCAAGCGCTCCAGGTCGATATCGGCAAGCAGTAAGTCCGCTTCCGGAGTAAACCTGCCCGCTTCTTTAAGCAAATTATCATTTTCAAAAATTAAGCCATGGCCATCCCAGGCCAGGTCGGTAGTGGACTCTCCCGGACCCGCGGCTGCGTACAGATAAGCAGAAATGCAGGCACCGGACTGGCGTGCGCATATGTCTCTGCGGTAGCGAGCTTTGTCGACGGTAATATTACTGGCCGACAAATTTGTCAGTACGGTAGCTCCGGCAAGAGCGGCATAAGTACTTGGAGGAATGGGTGTCCATAGATCTTCACAGATTTCGCTATGGATACGCAGGTGTTTTACATCAACAGCGTTATAAATAAGATCTGCGCCAAACGGAACCCGTTCGCCCAGCAGGTCAATTTCATCAAGCAGACAGTCACGTCCGGAAGTAAACTGACGCTTTTCATAAAATTCGCGATAATTAGGCAGGAATGTTTTAGGGACCGCACCCAGAATACATCCGTTATGGATGGCCACCGCACAGTTATAAAGTGCGCCTTCCACTTGTAACGGCACGCCGACTAACAGGAAGGAGTGTAACGACCTTGAAGCCGATTTTATTTTCTCCAGGGCTTCCTCGCAGGCATCCAGCAAAGCATCCTGATGAAACAAATCCCCACATGTGTATGCACTGATGCATAATTCTGGAAACAGGCATACTGCGGCATTTTCTGAGGCGGCTCGTTCCGCAAGTTCAATAATTTGAGTGCTGTTGTAAGCAGGATCGGCAACTTTCACTTTCGGTATGCATACTGCTACCCGGGCAAACCCATGGGTGTAGATATCATTGAATGTTTGATTTTTTTTCACAGGTAGTCTTCCAGGTTAATATGGTAAGAAAAAGGCGTGGCGGCTTTGCACGTGGCAGCTATCTAAGACACAGCAGCTTGCTTGGTGTCTTCATCAGCGCGTAAAACTAAATCATGCGGGGCAACAAGTTCAAATTGCCGCACGTGGGCATCCTGCGCCGTAAACTGTACACACATTTCCACAGTAAGGTCTGCCAGAATCAAGGGCTTTGTCCCCATATGCTGTAATAATATTTTCAAAGTAGTCCCCAAAAAGCCCGAATGGCGCGCTTTTTTTACAAAATAGTTTTCGTCATTCGGATGCAATATTCTGGCGACTTCTTCCCCGCTCACATTATCTTCCAACGCATGTTTCACTAACTGACGAAAATCAGAACGCCACTTATCGAAATTGTCATTAATATAAATAGTAGAAATAGGTTGGTCGCGAAGCCGGGATTTGAATTTTTTGATACTGTTAGCAGCCTTCAACGCGGGAGGCAAGTCTTCTCAGCATCCTCAAACTCCAAATCATTGATCATGCGATAGTAATCAGCACCACCTTACTTTTTATCCGGAAAATCAGCAGGCTTATTAATGTGAGGGCCCTCTGAAATAAATTTGTTTACTCGATACCGTTATCCATTTTGACCAACGTGAAACTTAGCAGACACGTTACAGATATGGTATTGAGGGAGGGTTAAGATCAGTCTTATTATAAAGTCATGTTAAAATGCTAAGCGATTCAACACCTGATAAATAATACGTAAAAATCAAAGGATATGGAGGGCTGTTCAAGCCGCTTTCTACAATGAAAAAGCCCCCAGCAATAGTGCTGTCTTGCCTTGGGAAACAGAGTGTTCCTGATTTTTTTCAACGTTCGTTAGCATCGCGCGAACTTTAATCCTGGCTTACGATGTTCTAATCGAAACAAAAGAAACCTGGTTCATAAGAAAAAAGTGATACAGTGGGCGGCGGCTATGCTTGCACGTAGCAATAAAGTTTTGAACTACATTACTGCCAATTTAACTATCCTGTATGCATCTCCTATAAGGCTGGAACATGGACAATATTGAATCGACCCCTAATGCAGAACACGGGGAGCTCCCGGCCGGCCAGTCAAAAGAAGCGCATTCAACCAGACTGCTAAAATTACTAGTAATACTTGCAGTAATTTATACGCTGTATCTTGCGAAGTCGTTGCTGATACCACTTTTTTTCTCAGCGTTTATCGCCTTACTGTTAAGCCCCCTGGTCTCTGTGGCCAGAAAGTTTTATATCCCCCGAACCATCTCAGCCACTGCTCTTATGGCCTTACTTGTGACCCCGTTTACCTTTTTGGGGCTGGAGCTTGCTGAACCTGCCGAACGATGGATGCACTCGCTTCCTAAAATTGCTGCCCAAATAACGGACGAAATCGAAGAGATAAGCAACACTCTGGAAGCCAGAGAGCCTTCTGCGGTACCTGCTTCTAAGAAAAAAGAATCGTCTTTTTTCAACTGGTTCAGTGATGATGAAGATATTGAGGAACCGCCGGTACCTCAGGAAAATAGCAATACGGTAACAGACAAGTTAAAACAGAGCGGTATCGAAATGGGCCTAACACTGTTCAGCAATGCGCCCTTGCTGCTTGCTCAGATTTTCGGCTGCATTATTCTTATTTTCTTTTTACTGGTTTTCGGCCCGGGATTGTTTAACGTATTTATTCAGGATTTTCCTGTGGTTACCAACAAAAGACGCGCGCTAATCCTGGTAAACCAGATCCAGAGAGAGCTGTCTGCTTACATTGTTACCATAAGCATTATCAATGCATTTCTTGGGTTAGCTACGGCAGCTGTTTTTACCTATGTAGGGGTGGATGACGCTTTATTGTGGGGTGCTTTAGTAGCATTAATGAACTTTGTGCCTTATCTGGGGGGGCTGGCCAGTTGCAGCATATTGCTGGTAGCGGGGGTAGTACAGTTCGGGCTGGTGAGTGCCGCGCTACTCCCCCCGGTGCTGTTTTTAGGCATCAATATTATTGAATCTCAGATCATTACCCCTTCGGTATTGGGTAGGAGTATGCAGCTTAATCCTTTGATTATAATTCTCTGGCTTTCTATCGCCGGGTGGCTATGGGGGGTGGTTGGAGTATTGCTCGCCGTGCCCATTTTGATGAGTGTTAAAATTATCCTGAAAAACCTGGAAGTCTTTCCGCACTGGATAAAGCTTATTAAATCTAAGTAAGAGCAAAATAAGAAAGCGCTTTTCAGCGTACTGCGGATCACTTAACGCAGGTTTGATTTATCAGCATTCACGCGCAGAAAAATCTTTGCCTGCTTCTGCGCAAATGGGGTAGTGAACATTTGCCTCGGTCGACCGGTGGAGCTGTCTCTCCCCCCCTTCACACACTGACCAGGGCAGTCATTTGATGCTCTTCGTATCAGGGGTTTAACATCAAATTATTAACATAAAACCTTTGACATCAAACTTTTGGCGTCAAAAGCGCCGGTTTTACACAAAACCGGTAAATACCTATACCAATGCCAGCGCCGATGACAAGATTGCGAACTATTTCAGCCCATCCGCCATATGCGGGAAAGTAATGGTCCATGGCGTACATCAATAAGCCACCTAATCCCACGCAGAGAAAAAAATTACCTATAAATATCAGGCTTGTACGTAATGACATATTGCCATCTCCAAAAAAGATGGGCTCGAACGAGCCCAAAATATAAAGTTAGTCCCAGGCTTTACTAAAAAAATAGCCGGCCCCACCACCTATCGCTCCCAAAGAAATACCAACTGGCCCTCCGCCAGCGCCTCCGAGCGCCCCGCCGACCATACTGCCCATAAAGCCGCCAAAGCTCATATCTCCCCAGCAGTGTTGAGCACAACCACCCGCAACTTGTGAAACTTCCTGATCCGTTAAATTTTGCATGATTTAAGTCCTTTTTGTGTTCACAGAGTCCCATACCCTGCCTTAGTTAGCTTATCGCCAACGGGCTAATCCACAACTGTATTCAGGCTCAGGTTTAGTTAATAAAATAAGTTCTTCTTCACAGCTTAAAATGTCGAGACTCTTAATATCTGTTCGTCGCCACTGTGCTCCGGCCCGGCGGCCTCCTGCAATTATCTGACGCGGTTGAATTTTCAGATTTCGCTTTCGTCGCTAAGTTTTTGCCCAACGGCATACTCGTTGCTGCTACGACTGATTTACCGAGTTATCGTTTTTTTACAATATAGAAGGAATACCAGCGGCTTGTACGCTTACTTCCCGCAAAACCCGCCCTAGGTACAGGTTGCGCCGCTGGAGGTGGGGCCTATGCTTTTTTAATTAATAGGGGGATTGGGTTAACCAGTAGTAAATCTACCGCCAATCAGTTTATTGGCGCCAAAGAAACAACTCTGAAAATTTGCTGAAGCAAGAGGAGATACCGGGCAAAGGCGACGATGCGAGTTACCGGTAAACAATATGAGGCCGCAATGATTTAACAACGGGGATATTCTGCGCTGGTTTTTGGTTTTTGGTTTTTGGTTTTTGGTTTTTGGTTTTTGGTTTTTGGTTTTTGGTTTTTAGGAGCCTGCCAGTGTACTTTTTTGCTACTGAAATCTGGAGCCGAACGTTTCTCAACACGAGCAAAAAAGTACTGATATTCCTGACAGACAGGAGCTATCGGAGTGCAAAATAGTAATCATAGACTTTAACTATTACTGGGCTTCACCCAGGGTGAAAGCAATAAAAAGTAAGAGCAGCTTCATTCCGGGTACTGGCATGAAGCTGCCGGGAGGACATTTCTTTACTTTGTAGCGCTATTTGCGCTCTGCCCGGCGGCAGGCCGCCGCGGTAAATAACACATCTGTAGAGCTATTCAGCGCCGTTTCTGCAGAGTCCTGAAGTACCCCTAAAATAAAGCCTACCGCCACCACCTGCATGGCGATGTCATTGGGAATATTGAACAGGCTGCAGGCTAGTGGAATAAGTAATAGCGAGCCTCCGGCCACCCCCGAACTTCCACAGGCGGATACCGCCGCAATTACACTCAGTAATATTGCGGTGGCAAAGTCTACCGGAATCCCAAGGGTATTGACTGCCGCCAGCGTTAGTACGGTAATGGTGATTGCGGCGCCGCCCATATTGATGGTCGCTCCTAAAGGGATAGACACTGAATAGGTATCTTCATCCAGTTTCAGGCGCTTGCACAAGCTCATGTTAACCGGGATATTGGCGGCTGAGCTGCGAGTAAAAAATGCAGTGATGCCACTTTCCTTCAGACATTTAAATACCAGCGGGTAAGGGTTTTTACGGGTGAGGATGAAAACCAGGATAGGGTTGGTGATAAGCGCAATAAACAGCATGGCGCCAATAAGCACCATCAGCAGATGTGAATAACCTAATAAGGCACCAAAGCCGGTGGTTGCTACGGTACTGGTCACCAGGCCAAAGATTCCTATGGGGGCCATCCGCACTACAATGGTCACCACAAACGTAACGCTGTCGGCCATATTTTGCAGCACATTTTTGGTGGTATCAGAGCCATGGCGTAAGCCAAACCCAAGCCCTACGGCCCAGGTAAGTAAGCCAATGTAATTCGCGGTAACCAACGCATTGACCGGATTGTCGACCATATTGAATATCAACGTATTCAACACTTCGCCCACGCCTTCCGGGGCGGTCTGACTTACTTCTGCGGCCACCAGATTCAACTCAGTAGGGAATAAAAAACTGAAAATAACGGCGGTGGTTGCCGCTATCAGGGTACCCACCATATACAACACAAGAACCGGTTTTATGTGAGTTTCACGTGCTTTCTGATGATTCGCAATGGAGGCCATTACCAGAATAAAAACCAACAACGGAGCGATGGCTTTTAATGCTTTAACAAAGATTTCGCCGACTAAACCGGCAGAACGCGCCGCTTCCGGGGATACCATCGCCAGCACAATACCGCAGACAAGGCCGATAACAATTTGAAGCACGATGTTGCCGTTCATGTAGCGCCGGACCATCGTTGAAAATACATTTGAGCTCATTAAAAAAGAGTCCTTGGTTTTTTAGCACGGTGCACCTTAATGCATCTCTTTACCGAATTGAAACAATTTTGATCAGATTGCCTTTTAAAGCTTGAGTGGCCTGTATTCTTTGTTTAAGAAACAGGCAATAGATTTAAGCCGTAGGGGGATATTAGTACGCACTTAAGGAGTATATTGGGAAAAGAAACTAGTTAAATTTACCTACACCGATTATCCACCCGCTGCGCTGTGCAAGTTCTCCAGCTTAGCTTTTAACATTTTTGCGCGCCCCCGTTCAAAGCGAATGTTCAGACTCTGCCCTGAAATAAGCGTCACTGTTATACGAGTAGTGCCTATAACCCATTTTTGTATTTCATTCGCCCTCAGCGTGTAGTTGCACACAAAAGGGGTAATAACACGTATACCGTCGTCGCTTACCACTATACGAGAGCGGTAAAAGCACCCTGTCAGGCACAATAAACTCACATATAAAACCGCATGCCTGGTAAAGTGTGCGTGAGCAATATCCACACTCCAGCACAGCAGCGTTACGCCGATAAAAACCGTTGACGTTAATGGATACAATCGAAGCATCGCTTGCTCGCCCCAAATAACAAGAGCGCTAGCGCGCTCTTTACTTTAGTTACAAACCATTTCGCCAAAATTTTGCTCTAAAGTGACTCCAAGGCTAAATCCACCCGCCGCTGCCAGGCCTCCGGAGAAGTACCCGCTTAATGCAGCGCCGCCTGCTCTTTCAACAAACATAAAGCTAGCTACCCACCAGCCCGCCGCCCCGACAAGCATAGACTCATTAAAAGTTAATTCCTCGATATTATTCACGACACATTCCTTCTGCGAGGAACGAGCCGAAAGAGTAGCCGGCTCCAAAGCCTGCAAGCCCACCGGCCGGACCAAATATCATACCTACTGAGCCGCCGATAACCTCATAACTGAGTTCAAATGCGTTTGTACACGTCCCAGCGCCATGCAGTGGAATAAGCTTAACGCTGTCTTCAGTTAAATAAACCTGTTCCTGATGCCATAAATAACGGCGTAGTAATAGTTGAAAGGTAATATTTGCGAATTAATAGTTGCGAGGTAACGAATTCAAACTATAGGCATAGCTTTAAGCACAAAGTTGGCTTAGTTGTGTGGGCTGAGTCTGAGATAGCGGCGCGATTGCACAATAAAAAAGAAGCCGGAGGGCCCGGCTTCTTTTTAACGTTTTAAACAAACATAAACGTAGCGTTCTAGCGCTTTAAAAACTCCAAAATATGCTGCGACACCACCTCAGGCTTTTCGTCGGTAACCCAGTGACCCGCATCTTCAACCCAAATGAGCTGGGCGCCGGGGATCGCGTCGGTAAGCATCGGAGCATAATCTGGCTTCTGGAAGTTATCTTTGTCCCCCCAGAGGATCAGAGTTTCAATGTCGATATTTTTCAGCTCGTCCGCGATAGCCTCAGTGTATTCTTTATTCAGTCTACGCATATTACGGAAAAACGCGGCTTTGCCTTTTTCACTGTGCCACTGCCCAACGTACCGCTCCGTCATTTCTTCGGTAACCACTGCATCGTCATATACCCCACTTGGCATAAAGCCTCGCATGGTCTCGATAAATTCCTCCACGCTGGTGGACTCTTCCACTCCGGGCTCTAACATCTTCTCAAATTCCGGAATGGGCCAGGAGTCAAAGCAGACACTATCAATCAGCACCTGCCGGCGTACTCGCCGGGCATGATTGACGGCTAGCAGCTGACCGATTCCGCCACCGATGTCATGGGATACTACATCCGCGCTATCAACGCCAAGTGCGTCCATCAGTTTAACCAGGATACGAGTTTGTGCATTGATAGACACATCTGCATCAGCAGGCATATCAGACTCACCATAATTGAGCATATCGGGGGCGATAACACGATATTGTTTGGCCAGCTCGGGCATCACATGCGTCCACAACATTTTGTTGGTGGGAATTCCATGAATCAGTAATAAGGGTTGTCCTTCTCCCATTTCTTTATAGGCAATGCGATGACCTTCAATCATCGTATACTGAGTGTTAAGCGCTTACATGGTGGTGATTGTGTTGCTCATATAACCCTCTATTGGTTGCTACAAATCAAATTAGGACACCCAAAATAAGGCGCCGCTTATGGGATGAATCAATGGGTAACTTTTGCTATAAATAACGCCGAATTGAACACCTGTTCAAGTTGGTACCAGCGCGCCTTTTAAAAGTTCATTTTTACTATCAATAGCGGCTTTTTTTGTTCACAAATCAATCTGGCTCTGTAGAGCAGATTTATAAAAGAACTTCTCTCGCAATAAATAATACGAACAGTTCTTATTTGTGTTTAGACTATGTATAATCATTGCCTTTCGCCCGGCGCGCCTTATTAAAAGACAGCAAACATCATGAAAAACAACAGCTTTGCCAGGAATTGGCTTCGAAAGATGCATTTATGGATTGGACTGGGTACAGGGCTGTTCGTATTAATATTGAGTCTTACCGGCGCCATTTTGATCTACGCAAAAGATATTCAGACCCTGGTAAACCCCCAGTACTGGACGGTGGCCCAGAGCTCTGCCCCATTGCCAGTATCCACGTTACTTGAGAAGGTGGAAGCCTCATCAGGCCACGCGGTTACTCTGCTTAGCACCGAGCCGCAGCACCACGACCGGGCCTGGCAGTTACGCCTCGAGAACGGCGAGTATGCCAGTGTGGATCCGTATACGGGTAAGATTTTGCTGACCTATGCTTTTGAAGATCATTTATACGGTTTCACAATGTCGGTACATCGCTGGCTGCTGTATCGGGATGCGGACAATAGCACCAGCCTGCGCAACTGGGTCAGTGTAGTGGCACTGCTGTTTATTTTCGAAGTGCTTTTCGGGTTTTATTTGTGGGTGAAGCCTAAAAAACGCCTGAAACGTCTTAAAATCAATACCCGCGCAAAGCCTAAAATTCTGCTTTATCAGTTGCATACTGTGCTGGGCGTTTTTCTCTTTCTACCATTATTGCTTATTGCGTTTTCCGGCATTGCATTTAACTGGAAAGCTCCTACCGCAGCAGTGGTCAGCGCCTTATCACCAGGCCAGATTGATACACGGCCGACGGTGGCCGAATTTACACCCGGGGAGCAACTCGCGCTTGATCGTTCTATTAAAAACGGACTTGAGACCTTACCACAGGCTACGCTGTTCAGAATCTATATGCCCCGCTCACCCGGTGAAGCGTTAAGGTTACGAGTACAGATGCCGGGCGAAACTCATGCTTATAGCTGGATATGGATGAATCCTTACACCGCCCAGGTATTGCAGACCTTTGATGCTTCGGCCGCTTCACCGGCAACCCAGGTCTGGAACTTTAAATACAAGTTCCATATTGGTGGCTTTGCCGGCCCTATCGTTGAAGCCCTATGGTTAATTGTGGCTCTGTCCCCCGCTTTTTTTGTGGTTTCAGGCATTTACTTTTGGCAACACCGCAAAAAAAGCCAGCGCCGGCAGCCCTCACGCACCCGTAAAAATGCAATTGATAATCATTCTCTTTAACATTAGACTGTAGACGTTTTTTGTTTACAGGAATAATAAAAGCAATGAAGTTTACAGTAAGCCGCGCCACCCTTTGGGTTTCATTATCTCTTGCCTCTGGCTCTGCCCTGGCCGCCACCGACCTGCCCGCTGATATGGAACGAATTGTGGTCTCCGGGAGTCGGGTGGTAGAAAGTATTGATGAGGTGCCGGCTTCTGTTACGGTCATTACCAAGCAGGATATTCAGGAGCATCTTAAGGTCACCCCCGAGCTGCAAAGTTTACTGGCCATGTATGTTCCCGGGATGGGACCGGATACCGGCAGTTCCAGTAATACCGGGCAGACCTTACGCGGCCGTGCGCCGTTGGTCATGATTGACGGTGTACCTCAGTCTACGCCACTTCGAAATGGCTCGCTGGGGGTTAAAACTCTCGACCCCAGTGCTATTGAGCGTATAGAGATCATTAAAGGTGCTACCTCCATTTTTGGCAACGGCGCCGCCGGCGGCATTATTAACTACATCACCCGTACACCACGAAGTGACGAAGGGCTGGAGGGTGAAGTCTCTTTGTCCAGCCGCTTTAGTGCGGTACAGCCCGATGAAAGTGCCGGTCATCGTCTTGAAGCCGCGGTTAATGGCCGGGCTGAAAACTGGCATTATCTGCTGACGGCCAGTTATGAAGAAAACGGGGTCCAGCGTGATGCCGATGGTGATATCTTAGGGCTTCAATATGGTTTGTCCGATGCCATTACCCAAAACTATTTTGCCAAACTGGGCTACGACTTTGATGCTGATAAACAGTTACAGGTAAGTTACAACTTTTATCGTTCCCAGCAAAAAACCGACCTGGGCGATACATTTGATGGCAACAAAGATCTGGCAGTACACGTGCCCCCTGCCGAACAAAAAACGGGTGAGCCCCAGGGCCCGGATGGCAACACCAACCTGATGGTGAAGTACACCGATCTGAATATTTTCGCCAATACCCAGCTTACCCTCGATTATTATGATCAGGACATCGAGAATGTGTTTTTCTTTTCGACCAGCCTGGCCAATCCAGAGGGCGGATATACCGGGGGCCAGTCGGTCATAAAATCTGAAAAGGAAGGCTTACGGGCCACCTTTAACAGTCAGCTTAGTTTCGACAACATTGAAGCCACGTTTATTTATGGTTTAGATGCCCTTAACGATGTCACTTCTCAGCCTCTGGTAGACGGCCGTATCTGGGTTCCGGAAATGGATATGAATAATGTGGCCGGCTTTGTTCAGTCGAAGTGGGTTTACAATGAAGATCTGATTGTAAAAGCCGGGGTTCGCCGCGAAAATATCAGCCTTGAAGTTGATAATTATGACACGTTACGCCTTTGCCGACAGGCTGATCAGTGTTCTGTCCCCGTTGCCGTGACAGGCGGTGAACTGGATTACGATGCGACGACCTACAATGTGGCGGTTAAATACCAGCTTAACCCGGCATTCCATCCGTTTATCAGCTATTCGCAAGGGGCTGATATTTCAGATACCGGGCGCCTGTTGCGCTCAGCCACCGTCACCGATATTGCGGATATTCGCACCGAAGCTTCTATTATTGATAACTATGAAATTGGGTTTACCTCGCAGATTTCCGATGCATTACGTCTTGAAGTAGCGGCCTACCGCAGTACTTCAGAGTTGGGCACCTCGACCCGGTTTGATCCCACAACCGGGGTTTATTTACCGGTGCGGGCCCCACAGGAAATCTGGGGCTACGAAGGTATTGTAAATTACCGGGTATCGCCGGCTTTGGATGTCAGCGCTACCTACAGTTACGTTGAAGGTAAAGACACCCAGGAAGATGTTTACCTGGGAGGCCGTAC
>VMHT01096824.1_pt1 | contig 17956 bp, 23 predicted proteins | sample 4693611 | NCBI WGS metagenome assembly VMHT01 (sample SAMN12280063, study PRJNA550983) | marine metagenome | isolation source: seawater sampled from same location over 5 years 0.02-0.2 micron viral filtrate | place: USA: collected off the coast of southern California halfway between the port... ...
CCTTCATATTTTTCTTCTGGTTTTGGGAGGGCTATAAGCAGGCGGTAGCCTACAGGTTTAGGTAACTGCAGATCAAACTCTGCGTCATTTAAAGGTACTACTGTTTCAGTCATTATCATCTTCCATGTAACTGCGCGAGAGGTCTTCTAAATATCCTACGCTGGCTTCAAGACCCCGAATTAAGCCAACGACTTCTTTATATTGAGCAAAATCTTTTGCTCCACCTGTACCAAGAAATTCTAATGCAGAAGATTTATCACCTTCGATTTTTTCTCTAAGCACGTCAAAGACGGTTTTTGCCATTATCTGTTTTTAGCTCCTTCTCTTGCCATACGCAGAAGTTCTATATTTTGTTTATCTTCTGCGTCATTCATAGCGCGTTCTATACTTGCGCCCTTTTCTTCGGCTTCTATAGCCAATTCCGCTCTTTCTAGTTTAACTCTTTCAGTTTCTAAAACAGCGTCAGACATATTCTTGGCAGTCTGCGCCTTAACTTGTTCTCTACGTATTTGCACATCTGCTTGGTCTTTAGCTGCTTTACGCTGCACTTCTTGTGCTTTAATCTGTAGTTCTTGTTTTTGCATCTGAATAAGCGGGTCTTGTGCTTGCTGTTGTGCTTTTTGCTGTGCGGCTTTTTGTTGGTTACCTTGTGTAACTTGTTTACCCGCATCTGCAACCAAACGTGATAGTTGCACTTCTATCTCTTCTGGCAGTTCTTCGTTAGGTGCAGGAAGAGCCACACCAAGTTTTTCTTCTATCTGCGATCTGTATGAGAACCCTAGATGCTCTGCTATATGAGCCTGTAAAGATGCCATAATCTGTTTGGCTTGTGGGTTCTGCCCTATCAACTGCGCTACCATAGGGTCTTGCATAAATGATGTATGCGCAGCGATATGTGCTTGATGGTCCTGATAAATAAATGCTTTCATCGGTTTGCCCATCAATGCAGCCATATTCTCACTAACAGGATCAACTGGTTTAGCATCTTCTCTGGTCGGCACCAGTTTATCAGCGTTCTTGACGCCTAGCACCTCTATCATCTGTCTGTGTAACTGCGGCAGGTCGTATATCTGCGGGGCTTGCTGTGCCATCTGTAACACAGCTTGATACTGCACCACACGTTGTGCCATCGTAGAACTGTTTGGGTCGCTTACAGGTATTACGTCAACCATACCATAGTCAGCTTGTCTGGCTGAGACCTCACCTCGTTGCGGCTGATATGCGTAGTCCTTGGGGGCATACTCAGTCATTATGGCTTTGAGTAGCTTAAACTCCTGTTTCATGGCATAGTGCACTCTAGCTTGAACAGCAGCCATAGGCTTCAGAGTGCGCTCCAAGAGTGCGAGAGTGGTTCCAACGGGGGCGTTAGCCGACATATCTGACACGTTTATGTCACTGATAGCGCCTAGCCTACGTCCTTCCTGTGTAATCTGATTCAGTAGAGCAAGAAGGGTCTGGCTAGGTTCTTTGTATGGAAGAGCCATAATATTATCACGAATGCTGCCAGACGGCACGTCCACGTCTTTAAACTCTCCCGGCTCTATCGGTGTATCGTCTCCCTTGATACGTAGCCCACGCGACTTCAACCCACCGGGGAGATTCGATAGAGTGCCTGCGTCAACAAGCTGACGTATCAAGGAAGTTCCTGCTTTGGCGTAGCCGCCAATGATATGTATAAGACCAAGGCCATAAAAACCAAAGCCGGGTACATACGCATAATGTACGAAGTGTTGTCTTTTCAAAGTAAGGGGGTCACCCTCTTCGTAGTTCCTACGGATTGACAGGATAGAACCTGTGCCACGTTCTATAGTAACCACATACGGACGGGCTATCTCGTCATCATCATCCACGCCATCTATAACAAGATCAGCGTGTATCTCGTATAGTGAATACCTGTCATCGTCAGTCAGAGAATATCCAGCATCCTCTGCTTTCTTTTCTTCTATATCGGAGTGGTATGGTTTTGGTTCACCTATATCCAACTCTCTGTAGAATCCAGAAGCTTGCAGCTTTTTTAACTCGTTCTTGGTCTTACGCATAACATGTGTCACACGCTCTGCAAACTCTATGGTAGACGCACCATATGGCACGATAACATCTTCAGCAGATATATACAGCGCCATCTGCCGCCCGATGTTGGGATCATAATATACTTTCTTAAACGCAGACCCAGCAAGGCCAAGGCTATACAACATGCGCTCATGCTCTGGACGATACTCTACCATATTTTCGGTGAGTTCGTAATTCATGTCAGCTTTTACACGCTGGGCGGCTTCAAGCTTCTCTTTTGTTTCTTCGCCAAGAACTTTTACTTTGACCGGACCTGCAGCAGGAAACGTCTCAGACATAGTTTCGGCTTGGAATCTAATAGCCGCTTCAGCAAGCACTGTAGAATATACTCCACAAGCTCCTTCCCACGGTGCTGTGCGCTCTTCATATTTAAATCCTAATACATCCAACCCATCCACATATGTTTCTGTCCACTCTTTGCGGCTGTCTATGTCAGCCTCTACAAGCTCCATTAATGTGCTTGATAATACATTAACGGTTGTATCATCTAAAAGTTCAGCCAGATTTGCGTCAAAATCAGATAAATCTATCTCGCTACCGGGAATTAAGGTTATCTCCATACTCCCATCGGATAGGGTAACAGCTTCTGGGTCCACAATCTCTATCTCAAGGTCAGGCACCTCCATCTCGTCTATGTCGGTTATGCCCTCATCAATCCCAAGCGGAGCAGAATATAGTCCTTTTTCAATAGCCATAATTATCTCCGTATCAAGATTTCTTCGTACCACGCTGCCGCTTCAAACTTTCCTTGGCCCGTTTCGCTATCTGCGCCTGTTCGGTTTTACCAGACACTTTGCTTCTTTGTTCCATAACGGTCAATATCTGTATCTTTCTAGCGTAGGGTTTGTTTATCTTCTTTACCTTTGCTGCCGTAGCCCGTGCATCAGCAGGTGTCGCGTATTTAATACTAACAGTATCTTTAGGGTTCTCATCTGTATATAACCTACGACCAGAACCTTTAGGCTTCTTACCTGTGCCTTTTTTAGGGTCTTTAACAGCCATCAATAATATCCACCACTGCGCCGTCTCCAAGCTGCGGGTTCGTCCACCTCATCGGTAGGTAAACGTATAAACCCGCCCTGCCTAAACCGCATCAGTGCCATAACAGTCGAGTCCACAAGGTCATCATGGCTCATAAACGGGAATCCTGCAATCTCTTCTATAACTTCTTCTGCCCAACGTGTCTGTGGCACCCATACCATACCAGAGGCTATGATGTCAGCTACAGAATTTAATCTAGCCATCTTATCGCCTGATCCTCTATGCGGGGTGTATTCCTGTACAGGCAACCCTGTCCTACGCATCTCCTGATAAAGAGCCGACCCCGAAGATTTTTTCTCTACGATGAACGAATCTGGTTCCCATTCTGCGTATTCTTCCATAGCTAACTGCTTTAATTCAGGAAACTCCAGTCGATCTTTAATACTATTGAGTAATATTATGTGGTGTGCGCTTTCTTCCTCATTCAAGAACACACCCCACGTAGTAAGCGCCGTATAATCAGCCCTATTGTGTTTTTCTGCGGCTGCATCCAAGGACATAATGATATATTCGCATATGGGGGGTTGTTCACCTGTCCATTCTTGCCACCATTCGCGCTTTACGATGGCTGCTTCTTCTGCGGTGGGCTGCTGTTGGTACTGAGCATTCCACTGAAATGTAGGCATAGACGCTTTTGTGCGTTCCAGCGCCTGCATGTCGAAAAACTCAGGCCAAAGTGGTTTTTGTACGGGTTTATTGGTCTTTTTACTCTTAACATCCAGTATTGCGGGGAACTCTACGACCTCATACTGGTCTGACATGTCATTATTTACCATATCACGTGTTACACGACCTGTCAGGTCATCCATATGCCAACGCGTCTGTATTATGGCTACACTACCATTTGGCATTAGACGTGTTCGCGCACCGAATGTGAACCACTCATAGGCTTTTTCAAAGACTTCAAAGTTCCCGTTGATAACATCCTGTTCAGAGTGGGGATCATCAACCAAGAGGAGGTCAGCACCCCGCCCAGCAAGAGCAGACCCAATACCACACGCATAATATTCTCCCCCTACATTGGTGTTCCACCGCCCAGCCGACTTACTATCTTGTGCTAGCTTGACTGTGGGGAAAATCGCACGGTATTCGTCCGTGGATATCAGGTTTCTGACCTTTCGTCCGAAGTCTACCGCTAAATCTGTGGTGTGTGAGACCATCATAACCTTCTTATTGGGGTTACGACCAAGAAACCACGCTGGAAAATAGATAGAAACAAGCTGTGACTTACCGTGACGGGGCGGTATGTTCACACATATGCGGTCTTTCCTACCTTGTTCGATGCCCATAAGCAGGTTTGCTAATATTCTATGGTGTTTTCCTACAATATAGTCAGGCTGCATTCGCTTACAAAATTCTATAAGGTCATTATATGCTGCCTTATTTGCCTTACGGTTGTGTAACTCATCAACCATGCGGTCAATCTCTAGGATTTCTTCATCAGAGAAGGCGTCTAAGTTGTCAAGTATGTGTCCTACGTCCACATCATCAAAGGCTGCGGCCTTATTCATCGTCAAACTCACTCAAAATAGAATCAATATCCAAAGGTGCATCGTTTAAAACAACTGCGTCTTCTACTTCTGGCTCTGGATTTGTAAGTTTTGCGAGCTTACCACGTAGTTTCTCCTTAATATCGTCTGTAGTTTGATGGGTGATTGTCACTTCAGACTTCTCTGTAAACAATCCTACATCGGATATCTTACCTAAAAGCTCCAAAGCACGCATACGGACTTTAGCGTCTGGGTTTTCTGATTCAATAATGAGTTTGTTGGTCACCAAATGGCGAAGCTGTACAGACGATTCTATAACGGAATGATTAAACTCCTTAATTATCGCATTGGCTAGCTTGATGGACGGGGGAGTAAGTGTGGCAGCACGTTTGTGTGTAATGCGCTTTGATGTTTTGTCGGGGTCTTGTGCATAAGCTGTTAGGAGAGTAGCGGCTACTTCCTCGTCTATCGCGTCAGGCGTAGTGTCTACACCCCCTTCTTCTAACTTGTTAACTGTGCTGTCTAATGCTTCGACACGTTCAGGGAGCGTGATGTCTTTCACACCATCTGTCAAAGGTACACCAAGTTCAGGTTCTATGTTCATCACCATAATGTGTTCGCAGGTACTAACCGTATAACACGCGAGGATATAGTATAAAATTTTTTTTGCAAGGGGAGGTTGGGACTCCTATGGGGGGTGTTCCCTAATTTGAAAAAAACCAAAAAGTTCGGGTAAATTAGTATGCATATGCATATGCGTAGCATTAGCTATACGCGGCGGGGGTGGGGGTGGGTATGGGTAGCGTGTCAAGAGTTAGGGACGTCCCTAACCTATTTTATTTTATAGCGGTGATCTATGGTGTAACGTGTTACACGTTGCTATAAGTTAATCATGGTTTAACAAGTTAGGCAGAGGCCTACACCATAATCGAAAGGGCACTAACAATGTCAGAACAAATTACACAATCCGCCACTTTAACGGCTGCAGCGTTTAAAGCTTTTGAAACAAAATACAGTGATTGGAAAGCCTCAAGCGATAGCACTAAATCGCTTAACCGCGAACTGGCTAACATCTTTGATTGGCGGTTATATGTTTCACCGCGCGGCAAAAATAAAGCTTTGGCTCTATTGACCGTTAAACGGTATGATACATTTACCCGTAAGCTTAACGACATACTTGCAAGAGTTCGCGGTGAAAGTTGGACGTCTAAAACCGATGACGCGCGCAAAAAAGACTTAGGCGGTTATATCTCAGATTGGCGTCTTACTGCATTAGAACAGCAAGCTTTTGATTTGTTTGATGCAACCGATGGCAAGCTTGAATTTATCAATCTGCAAAAGATAGATGGTGAGATGAAACCATCGGTAAATAAAAGGGCAATAGCGGATGCCAAAGCCAAGAAAGATGCAGGCAAAACACCGCAGCAGCCTACCGCGCCTAAGACTGCCAAGGAATTGTTAGGGACGTCCCTAATGTCTCACACTGGCAATCACGGCCACTTGGTTAAATACATAAATGACGTTGCTGGTTTGCACGCTGACCAAAAATCTTTGCTTTTAGACTTAAGCCAAGACTTACTTGAGACGCTCACACGTATGCATGGCGATTGCAAATAACCTATCAGGGGAAGGGCTTAGGCTCTTCCCCATTTTTTTGTGCCTTGTGACCTGATACCAGTATCTGTAGTAGTGTGGTGCAGCATATCATTGTAAGTTCTCACGTAACACGTTAGGGAAATCCCTAACAAAATATGATACCAGTATCTGTAGTAGTGTGGTGCGTTACGCCAAGCAAATTGCATAAGTCATTGAAAACAAAGTAATGTTAGAGTGTTCAAAAACGTGTTAGAAAAATTTAGGGGTTAAGTCATTGAAAACAAAGTAATGTTAGAATGTTAGAGTTTTTAAAGAGTATAAGATTTATTTAGTAGTAGGAGTGTAAGAGAGGTCTTGCGCGTATTCTTCCCTTTGTTCTCTACCTTGGAATTTTCTAACATTCTAACATTTGTTTAAAATCAATTACTTACACACCAACACACTCTAACACTTTCTTACATATTGCTATATAATATTATACAACACCATATACAAAAATTTGACATAATATATTACTTGTGGTATAGTTATATTTCCTACCAATACTACATATCATTATATAACACTAACCAGTTAGGGACGTCCCTAACGAACAGAGAGGTCACAATGTCTACAGAAGCCTATTGCATTTTATGTGATGAACCATACCCATTACGCCGCAAGACCGAGCTAAACATAAATGTGTGTTTGGACTGTGGCGATGTAAGCGCCGAACAACAGCGTCAATCTTGGTGTGTCGTGCCACTGCCAAAGCAAGCGTATACACTAATCACCCGCAAGTCCGACTTGCTACACCTAAACCAGAAAACACGTTAGGGACATCCCTAACAAAAACCAGACAAAGGAGAAACAAATGTCTGCACCATCAATATCATCCGCTGCTATGCTTGTTAAGTTTAGCGTAACCATACCAACATTCCGTAAAGGTGACCGTATTGCCACTGAGGAAGTTGCTACCAACAACGGCGCGGATCGCAAGCGTTTCAATCTAACCAAGTCACTCATCGACAACAAAGAGTTCAAGTCGCTCAAAACACATGTCGGTGATGTACGTAATAACATATACTATGCCCAAACCCAGCCGTGGGATGACAAGGGGCCACGTCTCTTGTCCAATGCAAAATACTTCGACTTCCATGAAAAGATGACCTATGCCATCGACCAAGGCAAAGACCTATGGGAGATATTTCTTGGCACGTATGAGCACCAGCGTGACGTAGTTGCTCCTCGTGAGTTAGGTGATCTCTATGACCCACTACAATATCCGTCACTCTCTGATCTGCAACTGGATGGGTTCCACATGAACCTTGGGTACTCAGGCATTGCCGAGGCAGGTGACTTTCGTTGTGACATCGGCAAAGAAGCTGTGGACTATGTAAAAAGTCAGATGCAGTCCGACAACGATGCCCGTGTTCAAGGTGCGATGAAAGACCTGTGGCATCAGTTACACGACCAGATACAGCGGTTCCTCAAGAACCTGTCTGTGGATGAGACCACAGGCAAGAAAGGTAAGATCAGTGACGGCATCTTTGATCGTCTGGTTGCTCTGACTGAGATGTTACACACATGCAACTATACAAACGATCCGGACATGGATGCCATGCGCCGTAAACTATCGGTTACTCTGGATAGTGTCACAACAGACGCTATGCGCAATAGCCCAACTACACGTGAGAAAACACGTGAGAAACTCACCGAGGCACTGAACAGCCTTCCATCACTAGACATATAATCAGTTAGGGACATCCCTAACTCTAATCAGGAGAACGACACTATGAATACCGCGAAACAAATGTATGCACTCGACATCCCAGAGACTGCCGACTTGATTACCATGATCGGCAGAGATCAGACCGTGATCGCCGTTGGCAGCATGGGTCAGGGTAAATCAGCCATACTCGACATTGTGGCTAAAGAGTTACCCACACACAAACCGTTCTACTTCGACTGTACTACCAAGGTCGATGCGGGTGACATGGGCTTGCCCAGAATGAAAGAGGCACAAGAGAAAGACTTCTTTACGCATGCCGTTGCTGAAGATTTGGGCTTTCATCACGATGGGCCAATTATCTTGATGCTTGACGAGATTGGTAAAAACAAGTCACTGCTCCCTGCCCTGCAACGGATCGCATATGAGAAGAAGTTTGGCATGCTTGAACTGCATCCAGACAGCATTGTCTTTGCCACGACTAACAAGGCAAGCGAGGGTATGGGTGACGTGTTATCTGCACTCATGCGTAACAGAACAACAGTCGTCACCATACGAAAGACTACAAATCTCAAGTGGTTGGAGTGGGCTATCGACAACGACATCGAACCCCTGTTGATGGGTTATGTCAAAGATCATCCAGAGTTGGGTGATGACTTCGAAGATATCAAAGACCCACAAGAAAACTTGAAGATATACCACCCGAAAGACCCGTCACGTCAGTCGTTCTGGACATGGCGCTCTGGTGAAGCCGCGTCAAAGATACTGAAGAAACGTCACATGATGAGCAATCACATGCTGACTGCGGCACTCATTGGCACTATCGGTGAGCAAGCGGCAGTAGAGTTGATGACCTTTGTAAACGTGGCAAAGGACATGCCATCTGCTGATGATATCAAGAACGATCCGAAAAACGCCAAGGTGCCAAACTCTGCTGCGGCTGTGTGCATGACTGTGTTTCGCACGTTAAGCACAATAGATCGTGATTGGATGGACGCATGGATGACATACATGGACAGGCTCGACACCGAGGCGCAAGGTCTGTTTGTCAATGGCGCACGGTCCGAGAAGTACAGCAAGCGTAACATCGTGATGCAGAACAAGAAGTTCGGTGAGTGGTCACGTCTGAACGGTTACATGTTCCAAGCGGATAAAGTGTAATGGATTGGTATCTGATGAAAGAGAACGGTGACACGTTCTGGACGCAATGTGAGAGCCGCGAAAAGGCTCTTGCAGATGCACAGTTGTGGGGGGCGGAGCTAGTTCGCCAAGCCACCATAGTCGAAACACATCACCTAGAAGAGGAGGAGTAGGTGCAGAAATATCAGGTAACCGTGAAGGTGTTTATCACCGTAGAAGCTATTAACGCTTTTGACGCGAGTGACAAAGGTTTGGATACAGTCTCATGTTCAGCGAAGAAATGGTACATGGATGTGGACCAAGTAAAATCAGTTAGGGACATCCCTAACACAAACGAGGAGAAGTAAATGTTTCAAGCAAATATGACACTAGAAGAGCGCATGTCGAGAGCGACAGTCGCTTGGATGAGAAAGGAACCTGCACTCGCAGGTGTCCTGATGATCGGTGAAACATATCTGGAAAAGACACGCAATGGTAAAGAGTTCACCGCATGCACAAACGGACGTGACGAATGGTATTGTCGTGCGTTCATGGAAGCACTCAATGATGCACAGTTACGGTTCGTCAAAATGCATGAGGTGTATCACAAGATGTATAGACACCCGACAACATGGGGTCACTTGTCTAAGATCAACCCAGTGTTGGCTAACATGTCTATGGACTATGTGATTAATTGGCTGATTATGGAAGCCTATGGCAAGGATGGTTTCGTTGAGATGCCTGAGAATATTGCCTACGGTGACGGTCAGTTCTTTAATAAATGCTGCTATGATCCACAGTTTGCAGGGTGGGATACCGCAAAAGTATTTTGGCATCTGTATAAAGAGTTAGGTGAAGATGGTGAAGGTGACCCCGGAAAAGAGGGTCAGAACGATGACGGTGAAACAGGTCAGGTATTTGACGAGATTGACTTTGACGGTGCCGAAGAAATGACACGCGAAGAGAGACAGGAGTTGGAGCGTGAGATTGACGAGGCAATACGCCAAGGTGCGTTGGTCGCTGGCAAGATGGGCAGTGGTGGCAACCGTGACATTGACGAGTTACTTCAGCCCAAGATTGATTGGCGCGAAGCGTTTCGTGAGTGGTTCACCGCAACCTGTGCTGGCAGTGGTCTGAGTACATGGCGTACACCTAACAGACGATACCTAGCAAGCGGATACTACATGCCATCCCAGATCAGCGAAACCGTTGCGTCCGTACATTGCAGCAATGATATGTCTGGGTCTATCGGTGACGCCGAGGCTAAGATCATGGTGACAGAGACGGTCAACATATGCGAGACTGTATTTCCTGACGAGTTACACATAACCTATTGGGACACCAAGGTCTGCGGTTACGAGAAGTACGACAACGCCGAGCTTGACACCGTGGCTGAACGCACGAAACCTGTGGGTGGTGGTGGCACTGACCCGACAGTTGTGCCTGAGTTTCTCAAGGAGAAAGGTATCAAGCCGGAGGCTACGGTTGTCTTAACAGATGGTTATTTCTGGGGTGGTTGGGGTGATTGGGATCATCCTGTGCTCTGGGTTATCATCGATAACAAAGAGGCCAAGCCGCCGTTTGGTTCTGTGATACACGTTAGCAGAGAGGACTTTATGAATGGCTGAGGAGTTTAAACAACGTCTCGAAATATACAGCGACAACGCTAAAATCATAGAACAACTTTTTAGGTGTGAAAAGGAGGAGTTCGCAAGCTCCCACTGCGAGAGACGAGTAAGTTGTGAGTTGTTGAATGAAGCGATATCAAATCTTGATGGTCTGCATAGACTTGCCGAAGAAATGATTAAACACATGGAGAGCAGCGATGACTGATAACAACAACCACACTTATAGAATTTGTGACATAGTTTTTCAGTTGACTGACGAGGGTGCCGCTTGCGGCATCCAGTTCTCTGATGAATTTATGGCCCAAGACGAAGAGTTCCAAAGCGCAATGGTTGACGCAATGCACCAAGCCGTGAACAATTTTGTGGAGCGATCAAGCATGGCTATGAAAGGCGATGACATAGACATGGCAACCCAAGATGCAGCTAACTTCTTAGACAGTTGCATCAAGAAACAAGGAGGTAAACTATAATGGATGATGGGCCATACAAATGTGTTGACGATGAGCCGTTGGGTGATTGGCACGACACAAAAAACAAAAGCGGATGCTACTGCGTAGTTTGTCTCATCTGCGTGAAAGAAGAATACTTTACTGATGGCGTGTGTGGTCGATGTAATTTCGATGATCCATGCACATACACATAACATATGGAGGTAAACTATAATGGACAATAGACCAGATTGGCAGGACAAAGCTATCTTTGTAATCATTGCCACACTCACAATGGTGTTAATATTCCTAACCAGTATAGGTGTGATATGATTGAGTTCTTTACCGCGCTTATCCTGATATATCACATACATGGAGAGCCACAGCTTGTTTCAGTTTTCTACGATACAGAGGACAGGTGCCAAGAAGCGATGGATAGAGGCGTGATGATGCCTCTGTATAACCAATTATACGATCTATATGGCAATGACATAATGATGTATTGCCGTGTAACAGAAGAAGTATCTCAATACCCGATAAAACCAAAACTTAAACCATCAACAAAGTTAGGGACGTCCCTAACAGAAGAGGAGAATAACTAATGGGCTGGGCGAACATAAAGCACGAAGTGGTACACAAGGCCACCTTAGAACACAAAAGTATTATTGACACCTACATAACAAACCCTACAAGCAGCACCCGAAATCAAAACACCATCACTGCTCTGGAGTATGCCAAGCTTGTGTGTAAGGAGTTACGCGGTGCATCTTACGCAATGAAAGATCACAGGTCGGTGTGGATATACCGTGAAGGTGATACCCATGTCATGGGCTGGGTTGGTTATGGCGATTGGATGACAACCAAGACTTCGAAGTATCAGTTTGTCATGTATGCTCCGTTCCACGAAAACGGTAAATACCGAGAGGACAATGACCAGCACCGCATGGCTATGTTTAACGACAGAGACAAAGCGATCAAGAAAGCCAAGGCTTTGTTCAGAAGCTACACGGTTGGCGAGAGTGCCTGTGCATTGAATAGTAGGTCTGCCAGTAATATTACTGATGTGCAAGGCGATGCGACTAGAGCGTACAAAGATGCAGGCAAACCTCTGGACATACATATAAGTAGTTACAGCCCAAACAAACACGTGTTGATAGACGAGTTCAAAGCATTGTTAGCGTCTGGACATTTGTTCTTACGAGCCGAGGTCGGCATTAATATGAAAGCGTTCTGCGATGCGTATGATCTGTTTGATAGACGCCAAGCATCAGAGATACCTGTGATGTATGTCGATATGGTCACCGATAGGTTTGGTGACAAGATATACAGATTGGCACGGCTAAAGAACGGACGACACTACAGCCCAAACCCCAACAAAGAGGTAATGAGTGAGGAGCATTGCCAACAGTCGGATGTTCCCCAGTGGGTTGTGGATCGTGTGTCTACATTGCAGATCGTTGACAACGAAACCTATGTCGAAGGTGTTGGGTATAAGCATTGTGATAATGCCTACACAATACATGTCGATGAGGTAAATCCCTTTGTCGATTAATATGTATGGAAAAACCGCAGTGGGTATGATGGAGCATGACATTGCATGCCATGTTGTGATACGTCCTATATCTAACTATGTTCATATACGATGCCTCAAAGGTTTAACACTTGACAATAACACTAAACAACACTATCTATCACTTGATGATACCCCCGAGTGGATACGTGATAGAGTTTATGCCTTGTCAGTGTTAGACCCTGATGAAAATCAGATTGTAGAGAACGTAGGCGTGCGTTCAGCACCTGATACATTTTGGGTATTTAAAAATAGTTAGGGACATCCCTAACAAATAATCCACACCACCTCTGCAATTATTCGGGGTGGTGTGTTATAATACGAAGAGGAGAATGACATGGGTGTAGAGACCTTCTATGACGGAAGGCTTCAAGTCCGTTTAATCTGTGACAAGTGTGATACGTCAACAGTTGTAAGCGCTCCTAGCTATCACTTGCCGAAGACCGCGACAGCGCAGCAAGTTAGAAAGGGTGTAGCTGAATTAAGGACTAGTAAATCTGTTATACAGAAAGCAAGGACCGCTGGCTGGCTAGTTAACAAACAAACTATTGCTTGTAATTGTTGCCTTAAAAACCGCAATGAGGAAAAGATGAACCAGAAAATTAGTGTGAAAAAGGTAGCGTCAACCGCTACAAAAATTGAACCCAATATGAAATCAACCCCTGCACAACGGCGTGATATACGTAAGTGGTTAGATGATTTGTACGACATTGATAAGTGTTGCTACAAAGAAAGTAACTCTGACCACACTATAGCTGATCTATGTGATGGTAAGGTGTTATGGGGTTGGGTGAAGGAAATCCGAGAAGTAGACTATGGCGAGAACGGTGGCAATGAAGAAGCCGACCTGATGGTGAAAGAAGTTAAGAAGCTGTCTGATACCATAGATAAAGCATTGGCTACCAGTGAAATAGCACAACAGGATTTTCGTAAAGCTTACGAAGCTAACGCTGCCAAAATGCAGAAAGCGCATGACGGATTACAGGCACGGCATAAAGAGGTAAATGATCTGATTAAAAAGCTAAGGGGGTAGTATGACACCCGAAGCGAAAATTAAAAAGAAAGCGGTGCGGATACTCAAAGAGTTAAGTGCCTATTACTTTTACCCTGTCACTGGTGGTTATGGGCGCAGCGGTGTGCCTGACATAGTAGTCTGTTACAAGGGTTTATTTGTTGGCATTGAATGCAAAGCTGGCAATAACAAACCTACACCACTGCAAGAGAAAAACCTTGACGAGATACGTGCCGCAGGTGGCACCGCGCTTGTCATCAATGAGGATAACGTATTACGTCTAAGCAGGATACTGTTTGACTTATCGTCCGGTTAGTTGGGTATCCCGAGGCGATGGGGGTAGAGCCGTGAGAGACCCCTACATTGAAATATCCACGGCAGTAAGAGGTGTGCATCCTTTCGATTAACTCCGCACATTGATCTTACACTGGTTCGCGGGGTGGCTTCGGCTGCTCTGCGATACCAGTTTCCAAAAAGTGTTAGGGACGTCCCTAACAAAAAATTTAAATAGGAGAACGACATGACTAAGAAGCAAGAAAAAATATGGGCTTACAAAGTAAAGCATCCAGAAGCTACAATCTCAGAAATAGCACAGGCTACCAAAACATCTTATGCCTACGTGTGGGCGTTGATGAAAAAGATCGGCACACCAAAAGAGATATTAGTAGCGGAAAAGCAGCTTGAAGCGGCAGGAATAACTGACATCGAAGCTGATTGGGTAGATGTTTCACGTGAAACAACACCAGAAGAACCACCCGCTCTACCGCCTTTATATAACCGCTCTGGTATATTGGAAGAGGCATCTAATTTAATTAGCGGTGAGCGTCACGAAGAATATGGCGATGCTAAAGAAAATTTTGACCGTATCGCTGGGTATTGGAACGCGCATTTAGGTTTGATTAATTTTATATCTGCCCGTGACGTGGCGGCTATGATGGTTCTGTTAAAGATATCAAGGCTACACGGCGATGGTCCGAAAGATGTGGATACCTATGTAGACATTTGTGGATACGCTGCTATTGGCGGTGAGATTGCGGGTAGTGATTAATGAACTTAATCACACTCGACTTTGAAACATTTTATGACAGGGAGTATTCCCTGTCTAAACTTACTACCGAAAACTATATACGCCACCGAGACTTTGAAGTTATTGGGGTTGCAATAAAGAAAGACACCGAAGAAACACACTGGATTAGCGGCACGCATAAACAGATAGGTGAATACCTAACACGTTATGACTGGAAAAACAGCATGCTGCTGGCACACAATACCATGTTCGATGGTGCGATACTTAACTGGCAGTTCGGTATAACTCCTAAGATATACGCTGACACATTATGTATGGCACGCGCTTTACATGGTGTTGAGAGTAGCGTGTCGCTTGCAAACTTGGCAAAGGCTTATGGCCTACAAGACAAAGGCGATGAAGTAACACGTGCTATAGGTAAGCGTAGGGGGGACTTCAATGAAGAGGAGTTGAGTGGGTATGGGGACTACTGTGTTCTGGACGTAGACATAACACATGAACTGTTCATGCGTATGATAAGTAGTTTTCCGCGAAAAGAAATGAAGTTGATTGACTTAACGCTTCGTATGTTTGTTGAACCTACAGTAGACTTGGATGACGGTCTTCTTGAGTTGCACTTAGCTGAGATTAAAGAACGCAAAGATAAATTACTGGCAGATGCTCAAATCGGAAGAGAAGAGCTAATGTCAAATCCAAAATTTGCGGTTGTGCTTGAAGGGTTAGGCGTGAAGCCGCCTATGAAAATAAGCCCTACTACGGGAAAACAAACATTTGCATTTGCAAAATCGGACGAAGGTTTCAAGGCATTACAAGAACACGAAGATGACCGTGTACAATCTCTTGTAGCTGCTCGGTTGGGTACTAAAAGTACCTTAGAAGAAACAAGGACACAACGATTTATAAACATATCTCGCCGTGGACTGTTACCTGTGCCTGTAAGATATTATGCAGCGCATACTGGTAGGTGGGGTGGCGATGACAAGATTAACCTCCAAAACTTACCAAGTCGTGGACCTAATGGTAAGAAGTTAAAGCAAAGTATTGTTGCGCCAGCAGGTCATACACTGATTGATGCCGATAGCGCACAAATAGAAGCGCGTGTCTTGGCGTGGCTAGCAGAGCAAAACGATCTTGTTGACCAGTTCGACAAAAACGAAGATGTGTATAAGCATATGGCTTCAAAGATTTACAGTGTGGAGCCAGACGCAGTTGATAAAGACCAACGGTTTGTAGGTAAGACAACCATACTCGGCGCAGGGTATGGTATGGGCGCAGTTAAATTTCAAATGCAGTTGTCTAACTTTGGTTTTGACATGCACATAGATGAAGCACGTAACGTGATAGACATATACCGCACAACAAATGGCGCGATTAGTTCCCTATGGCGCAATGCTCAAGAGATGTTGAAGAATCTGTGTAACAAGTCAGCTACACAATTAGGACGTGGCAACGTGCTGCGGGTGGATGTGGATAAGATGGCTATAATATTACCTTCTGGGTTGCCTATGTATTATCACGACTTGTTTTTTCAGACGGAAGATAACCGCCCACAATATTATTATAAAACACGTAGGGGGCCAAATAAAATCTACGGTGGAAAAGTTGTAGAAAATATATGTCAAGCAGTTGCGCGGTGTATCATAGGTGAGCAGATGCTACGCATTGCCAAAAGATACAAGGTTGTGCTAACTGTACATGACAGTATTGTGGCCTGTGTAAAAGATGAAGAAGTGGCCGAGGCACAAGCATACGTAGAAGATTGCATGCGCTGGAAACCCGATTGGGCGGATGGTCTGCCGATAAACTGTGAGAGTGGAACAGGCAAATCTTATGGAGATTGTGAATAATGGGGAGAAGACCAGATTTTATACCCTCTGAGATTTTTAGGGAGTACATGTCACCCACAAAGCTAAACAAATATTTTAGAGTTGGTGACATGCAAGCATCAAGCTATGTAGCGCGGTGCAAAAACTTTAATAAACCTATAAGGTCTAGGTTTGGTCATCTTTCTAGGTATCGCCCATTAGATGTTGTAGCTAGAGCTAGAGGTGAAGCTTTAACTATAAAACCAACTATGAACGACCAATTAAAAATAGATGTAGATTACCTCAAAAATAAACTAACGCGTATGAAGTTAGAGTTGGAAGAGTTGGAAGCTAAAAGAACTCATGCCAAACATGTAGCTACAATAGATAGCGTTAGTAGGTGTCTGACTAACCGTGACATGTTACTTGAAGAAGAATTAGTAGCTAATAGTGAATTATATGATTCGGCGTGTGGGGTATATTTTCTTATATACAAAAATAATGTGGTGTATGTTGGGCAGTCTGTAAATGTATTTGGTCGTATACATACTCACGCACAAGAAGGGCATAAAAACTTTGACGCATACACATATATACCATGTAAGAAAGAACAGTTGGATATATTAGAAAGTTTATACATACACGCCCTTGCTCCTAAATTACAAGGTAGGGCAGTACATGGAAACCTATCTGCGCCTTACAGTTTTAATAACCTAATAAAATTAGGGGAGAGAGCAAAATGGGAGAGGGCTAAATTATGAGTGATGAATACGGCACCAACCCATATTTACTGCATAGAAGAGGTTCTCCAGATACGAGCATAAATGCGGCGCATGCTGTAGACACCACGGCTTTAGAGGCTAAAGTGCACAACGCTATAATAAACTCTGAAGATCACGGGCTGATTGCAGATGATATTTTAGACATGTTTCCTTATCTACCGTATTCATCTGTGACTGCTAGATTTTCTGCGCTTGAAAACAAAAACCATATATTCAGACATAAAGGTGATACTCGCACAGGGCGCAGTGGGCGACAACAAATGGTGATGCGTGATATAAGTTATAAGAAGGAATCTAAAATGGCTAATATAGCACCGTGGTCATTCAGCAAGATTAAATCTTTTGAACAATGCCCCAAACAATTTTATCACGAAAAAGTTCTTAAAGAATATCCATTCGTGCCAACGCAAGCCACCATCTACGGTAACGCGTTTCACAAGGCAGCGGAGCTATACATAAAAGACAACGAACCACTACCTGACGAGTTTCAGTTTGCGCAAAATTTTTTAGACACATTAGCTGCCAAACGTGGTGTGAAGTTTTGTGAGCGTAAAATGGGCGTAAAGGAAAACTTAGAAGCCTGTGACTTTTACGATAAACGAGCGTGGTTCCGTGGTATCGCTGACTTGCTTATCATTGATGTGTTAGGTGAAATCGCATGGGTAATAGATTATAAAACA
>VMHT01029292.1_pt1 | contig 17951 bp, 22 predicted proteins | sample 4693611 | NCBI WGS metagenome assembly VMHT01 (sample SAMN12280063, study PRJNA550983) | marine metagenome | isolation source: seawater sampled from same location over 5 years 0.02-0.2 micron viral filtrate | place: USA: collected off the coast of southern California halfway between the port... ...
TATACGGCGAGCGACCAGACGGTTCCTACGGAGAAGGGAACGTAGCTGGTGCTAAAGCATTGATCGCACACATACTGCATGGATCAGGCAAACAATTGGCTGAGGATCCATTAGAGCGTGCGTTATATCTAGCAGGCACCCGTGGATTGCAAGCAGGTGCAATCACAGGGGCAGGCGCTGGCCTTGCATCACTTGTGAGTGATAATGAGGCAGAGCGTGGCCAGATAGTAATAAGATAAGGGTCACCGTTAGGTGACCCGTGGTATTCAGTTGTTAGGAGCTTCAGCTTCCTTCTCGGTTGTAGACATTTCGTCAGAACGAATGGCAAAACCGATAGAGCCGACGGCATTTGTATCATCATCAATGAGTGCAACCTCATAGATGTTGTACTTGCCAGCTTCGGCTTCGGGAGCTTTGCGGACGTGGACTGAGGTACTTTTGAGACCGAAGAGTTTCATAGAGTTTGTGTATAGACACAAAGAAAACGACCGGCGTTAGCCGGTCATTGGCTGTTAGAAAGAATACTTCTCGTCACACTTCTGTGTGTAGAGATTAAGTATGTTGGTACGTACGCCTTGCTTACTAATGATTGAAACATGGGGAGTATCTATGATGCTCTCCCAGGTACCCACGATACGTGGAGTATCAGTCATTGAAGCAGCGTACGAGACACGGCCATTCTTGTCGAAGCCCATGAATGAGCCTGACTTACTCTCAAGCACTGCAAACACCAGTGAAGCTGGATTGTCATTGCAGATCAGAGTGAACTCTGAAGCACGAAGTGATTCCACAGAGTGAGCTGGGTTCCAGGAACCAACGAGCACACATGCTGTGGCGAGTAAAGGTTTAAACATGATTGATAACGAATATAGTTTGAAATCACAAAAGGAACTGACGTTAGTCAGCTCCTGTTTGTTCACACAAGTGTCACATCGGGAGAGGGAGCACCTACTTGACGAATGCAATATTCGTAGAGGTTGCCCCACTCACCTTCGTAGTGGTACTTGAGATGTACGCAATCGCTGTAGCAGCGCTTGCTGTAGGTCATGCAGAACCACTCACCTTGAGGTTCGGTGGCTCGCCTAGCCCAGAGAACGAATTCGTTCATTGATTTGATTCTAATTACATTAGAAAAAAGAGCCAAGCGTTAGCTGGCTCTTAGTTGTTCAGTCAACCTGATGTACTCAGCATCTATCTCGTAAGACAGTTCGTCTTGAGTTAGATCCACGTACTCGGGCAGGTTGTCTAGTTCGCAGTCGTGAAGGAACTCACGAACTTCAGCGAACGTGTTGAAAGCAGACCAGAGATTCTCGTACTTGACGACGAATCGTGTGCGAGGCGCACGGTGCTGCTGGATAACGAGCTTGAGTTCTCTCACAGGGATGCCCATTCGAGATCCTCTTCGTCGTGACAGATGTCGCTGTAAGCGAGCTGTGCCTCGAAGGTCACAGTGGCCATCTGCTCTTCAAGCCAAGACAACATCTCGATGTCATCGTGGATGTGGTCAGGAATGAAAGTCAAAGTTTGCATGTGAATTAATAAAGTCACAAAGCAAAAAACCCGGCGTTAGCCGGGTGGATGTTGGTTGTTTAGAAGAGTTCTATCACCGCTACGGTGAGCACAACCGGGAGGATTATTCCCAGAATAATCATGAGATAGACAAATCGTAGGATAAGAAAGCAGTGAACACTGCTGAGAAGATGATTACTCCGAGCATCTCAATTACCATTGAGGAACTCATGGAGAGCATCTTCATACTCACGCTTAGTCTTGAACGTGACACCATGAATCGTAAGAGGGAACTTACGTTTCTTGGGTATGGAGTTGCGCATCTCACGACGCACGTCGGTTGTAGTGCAACCTTCCATGTCACAGCAAGTGACCACGTAGGGATTGTTATCAATCATAGAATTTGAGTTATACATAGTACTAACGAAAGCCCCGGCGTTAGCCGGGGATAAGGATGTTCAGTTACCAAACCAAAGCCAGTAGTTGGCTGGCTTAAGGTCACGCATTTGACGAGCGTAGCCTTTGAGCTGATAAGCACACTTGGTGCTGTTCTCAGCAAGGCCTTCGTCAACTAATGCGTTAATAATCTGCTCACGGGTGGCACCACCCTGAGCCATGTTCTCTGCCATGCTAGAAGCAAGCGATGGATAACATCCAGCGTGTGCTGGGTTCCAGCAACCTGCGATGACGCATGCAGCAGCGAGAAAAGGTTTGAACATTGTTTAGTACAATTTAGTACTAAAGAAAAAGCCTGCGTTAGCAGGCATAAGGCTGTTAACTGCACATACCTATACGGTAATCGTAACGCTCACGTTGTGGATCAACAGTGCGTTGATACTCACGAGCACGTGCGGAGATTGTGTCCCAGTCGCCTGGTGCACACTCCATACGTTTACGATCCCAAGTGATTAGGTTTGTGCGGTCTACACAAAAGAGCTGACAGCAGTCTCTTGTAACTATTGAAGCGAACATCAGAGGAGTATGTCCTCCTCAAGTTCGTAGAAGTCGAACTCATCCTTGTTAGGTTGAGCTTCGATGTAGCACTGAGCTAGCTCTTCAGAGAAGAAGGTCTCAGTGTTATGTGTGTTGTCTTCATGGAAGACGTGGTAGGTAACTAACACTGTGTTGTGTTAAAAGAACACTGATCACAGACCCGGCGTTAGCCGGGGCAAGGCTGTTAGTAGTAAAAAGCGTCCGCCACACGGCGTAGCCGTGCTATCAGCAGACCTGCTTTTTTATATACCCCCACCCCCTTTATTCTCGCCGAACTCTTGCCAATCTTGCCAACACTTTGCCAAGTCTTGCCACAGTTCACCAACAGTGGATAGACTGACGAAGAACGCCAACAGATTGACAGACAGAGGACAGAATTAGGGGAGGATATGAGCCATAGAGACTGTCACCTGAAGCTAAAGCGCAGTGCCACGGAGGGCAGCGGAGAGCTGAAGGTAGAGGTGGAGAGACCTACAGAAGTAGGGGTAACAGATATAAACAAGAGACAGTCATATGTAAGTACGGGAGTAACCTAACGGTTCTCTTGAGTAGAGAGACTTACGTGATGACAGTAGTGAGGCGGAACACGAACACAAGTAACATTACGAAAGCTTATCAACGAAGGTGATAGCTTTAGTACTCGTTAGATAAGTAACTTGTGTAGTTCCGCTGAACGCTCAGGTTCACACGAGTAACACTTAGGTTAAGCATCAGTTAAACGAAGGAAGTATCCTTGAGTTAACATTAGTAAACCTTAAGTGTATCAGTAGTAAACCTAGAGCTAGTTTATTTTTTTTGTTCCACCGACAGTCGGGGAATAGAGGGTATTAGACACCTCAAAAATTTTATAACACTTTTGACCCCCTATAGGGGTTTTTATAGGTACCCCAAGTACCACCAGCGTAGTAATTAAATACGCATACATAAAAAGGCTGTGTTGCGCAAGATTGACGAGCACGGATTCTGCCCATCTCTGCTCAATATCTAGAGTCAAACCACAGAACCGCACATAACCGCCGTGGTTTCCTATAAACCCTATTTTTTATTCCTCTCCCCCTCTCTATATGAATATTCATTTTGAAGGGTTAGGGTATTAGTGTGGCTAGCGTGGTTTTGTGGCTCGTAAAATATAGAAAGCGTTGCTGATTTAGAAATGATTAATAGATACGCATCCGACATCATGATGCAAGGTCAAATGGATCGGGAGCGACAGAAAGAACTGGATAGGCGCAACTGTAAGCCTGGCTATCAGTACAACGAGCTTCTTGGCAAGTGCGTGCCTCCGTACTCAGCTGTTATCAGAGATAAAGGGTTGCAAGCGGCAGGTCCGGCACCATCTATAGATGGTCCTAGTAATGACATGAGTACCCCAACTTCCACCACTCCTATGGATGACGCAATCCGTGCCGAGAAAAATAAACGTATGGGTGCTAAAGCACAAAAGATGGCACAAGCGTCAGGAATGAATGGAGAGGGAACAAAAGTATAGAATAGAGAGAAAAGTATTAGTTAGTCATGAACGAAACGCAGCGTAGGCAGAGAGGATCTGGTGCTAGAAATAATCCTGAAGCTGCTGCAAAACAGCGTGCTGGCTTACAGCTTGCAGGAACTGCTGTTGGCGCTCTGCTAAATCCAGTTGGAACGTTGATAAATAATGTGCTAGTTGACCCAGCTGCTAAAGCTATTGTTGAATCATCAAAGAACTCAACTGGTAATACTAGGCGTGGACAAGGCGGAACTGATGGACGCAGTGTTCGTAGCCTCCGACCTGCTCCCTCACCTGCGCCTACACCCTCGACATTGCCTAGAGAAACCCCGATTGAAGTCCTGCGTGAAAAACAAAATCGTGAAATCCGCCAGCACAATGTAAACACAAAGGTGGATATGCGGGAACCTGCGTTTGCACCTACCTCACCTGTGCCTGTTTCCGAAAATGGTCGGGACACAGCTGCCCCTTCTGACCCGAATAACACGGGTGCCAAGGGAACAACCATGGGATTGAGCGGTGGATCCATCAGTCAAGAGTTTGATGGCGCTGCATTCGAGGCAATGCTGGGCAGATATGGGATTCAAATGACGAATCCTTTCGCAAATACGCCACTTCCGGCCACTCCTAGTGGAAATAACCAGCAAAGACTGGCGGGTGGAGCCATAAAACTGACTGAAAAGCCGTTATCTGCGGATATGGGCCACTCATCCCAGACTGGTGAGCAGGCACTGCCCATCGATACCGACCCAAGTGCAGAAAATACTGCAGCTGTTAAGGCTGAAACGGGCAGAACACTGGATCCGAGCGACACAACTACCGGATCTGAGGAACTTGAGATTGGTCAAGACGGATATTACGGCGGTGGTATGTCAGATCGCAGTCGTGCCTTCCTCGATTACGACGGTCCTGGCGGATCATTGATGGCATTACGTGCTGCCAACGCATCTCAAGGTATTGCTAAGCAAGGTGGTCAAGCATTTGCAGTGGATGCCGAAGGTAACTACCAGAAGATCACTGATGAAGGCTATGAGAAGCGCAAGAGTGGTGAGATCGGTGCTCAATCCTTGTTATCTGACTACTTAGCTGCTGTTCCTGAGAAAGCAGTGGAGAAGGTTGTGGCTGAAGGTGATACTGAAGCTGTTGAACCGGGATTCTTTAGCCAGAAAGGCAATGAGATCACCGAATCAATGGAGAGGCTCTCTGAACAAGCTGGATCATCCGCAGATGAGCCTAAATCTGATGGATTCTTCGGCAAACTTGCTGACAAAATCCGTAAAGGACCTACCAGATAGTAAATAGTAAACCTTCTACAATATTGATAGGTTTACAGAGAGAAGTTGTGCTTAACAATCGACTAGAAGGCGCACAACAAATGCATAATGTGGCATTTACCGCTAATGCAAATGTTTCGCCTTCACTTAACCCTCGTGAAATACAAAGGGACAACGCTCGCAAGGCAACTCGTGGCATAAGAGCCCAACAAGAGCTTCAACAGCTGCAACAAGGTGCTGAATTGCTTGCATCATCCGAGCCATCTATGATTGGTGGCCTGGCACAGTCGTTTGGTAAGACACAAGAAGAAGTTATTGCCGATATTTCCCGTCAAACTCGTATTCAACGTCGTCAAGATAACAGCATCACTGAATTAGACGTGATGAGGCAGATGCAACAGGCTGCCAAGTCTTTATCTGACGTTTCTGAGTCCGCTGAGCTTCGTGGAGTTGCTCTGATGGACACACCGCAGGTTAATCCCTTTGGTCAAATGCAAGATGACAGTCAGAACTACTCTCGTGAAGAGGCAGTTCGGATGGATGTCATTCCTGAAGAGAAATTAAATGAAATGGAGCGTGCAGAACGTGCCTCCGCAGTCGAAAGACCTCAAACTGGTGAAGCTGGTGTACGTGATGCCCTTCGTCAGTTGCGTGATGCTCGTCGCAGCCAAGAAATCCCTGGCGCAGCAGCAATCGAAGGTAGTTTGGAAGATAGTTTGTACTACGGACGTGATCAACGTGGTGCAGAAGCCTCATTAGCTGCTGAACTGGCTAGAGCCGATCAAGCAGCCAGTGGATTCGGCAGAAATGAGACCGCTGAGTACAACACACGTCGTGCACAAGCTGAAGCAGAGGCAATCGCACGTGATCGTTTTGTAACTGGCGGTGGCGGAGCTATCGCCGACGAAATGTTGTCTCGTATTGGTGCCGGACGTGCAGGAACAGTAGGAACAGCCGATTTCAACGGTCAAACCTACGTTGATCCCCGTACTGGCGCTCCAATTGCAATGGACCAGCCCGCAAGCAACGTTTTTGCCGGTTCAAACACTCCTGACACTAATAATCAACTCAATGCGCCTTCCCGAGAGTCTGCGATCGACTATGTGGCACGTCAGCAACCTGATTTTAAAGATGGTGGGCGTGTATTTGGAGATTATCCTCAAGTTGACATCACTGGGCAATCAACTCTCTTTGCTGAGCGGGTCCGTGGTTCTGGACTTGTTGATCCTTCATCAATTCCCAAAGATATCCGTTCGGTTAGTGAATTTCAGACCGCAGTTGACGCACTCTCTGCAATTACAGCAGAAAAAGGCTCCAGAATGTATCGTCGTGCAGAAGTGGGAGATCCTGTCACCAAACGGATGACCACAAAGAACATTCAAGTCCCTGCAGAGCAAGTTGGACCTGAAGAAGTGATGAACAAGCTCCGCTACACCCCTGCTGAGCAGCAAGCCTTCGCACAAGCCCTGTATCAGGCGGAAGTTTCCAAAAACAGTGGAATCAACGCTAACCGTGCTGCTAGTTACTTCGGTCGTAACGCTGTAGCACCTGGACCCAAGGATGGGATCATTTTCAGTGCCGCAGAAGCAATCAACCCCCGTGAAGGTGAAGCGCAAGTCGCTCGTGTGAAGCCTGGTCAAACTGCAGGTGGTAGGGACATTGCTTCGCAGTTCCGTCAACTGTCTGACCCTGGTGCACGTCAACCATTCATTGGTCAGGTCGAAGGACAAGAACCACGGGTCAACCGCTTCGTCGGACCTGGCATTGGCAATCTTCCTACCGAAGAAATCCCTGGTGCACTCAGAGAACAAGCTGTTGGCAACGAGAAAGTGAAAGCCGAGCGTGCACTGCGCAAGTCTGGTAAGCCTGTCTCCCCCGCACGTATTGAACGTGCTGCTGAAGGCATGGTTGATGAAGGACGCCTCGCTTCAAATATCACCAAAGCTCAGCTCACCAAAGAGCGTGCTGTTAGAGATAACAAGGCTCGTAACCAGAAGCAACAAGCTATCCGCATGGGCATCAACCAAGGCGTGGGTGCACCTCCGGCAGAACCTCGGACAATGGGTGGTGCTGGATACGGCGATGACCTCCGTCGTGTGAAAGCTGATGCACAACAGCAGTCTGCGGACATGGCATTAAGTGACATGATCCGTCGTCGGAGGGGCCTCTGATGAGATACGACAGAGAGACAATCCTGCAAGGCAATCAAATGGTGAAGGGTCGTCAAGAGACACCCTCTACTTTCCATGCTGCCAACCAACTAGAAAAACCTAAAACTAAAACTCGTATGGCTGGCGAGGTCGGAGCCCGTGCACTGGAGCTGATGACTAATCCTGAAGAGAAGAAACGTACTGAGAACTTCATGTCTCTCTTCGGTCAGAGCAATGAAGGTATGCAATTCAATCAAGCTAAAATGATACAAGCTGCTCCAGCGCAGCCTGCTGAGAAACAAATGGACGAGGAGGCACAAAGAGCATGATTGGAAGACTAACTGGTCAAGCTTTTAATCTTGGAAAAGATCTTCTCATCCCCAAAGGGATGTCCCTAGCCCAACTTGCTGGTCGTGCAGCGCCTGATGCCCTTTTTGCTGGTATGGCTGCAGCTGGTGCCGGGCCTGAAGCAACATTGGCAGATCGAGCATTACTGGCCGGTGCATCATTTGGTGGTGGCTTTGGTGGAGGAATTATTGCTGGTAACGCTGCTAAAAAGTTACGTGCCGGAAATACTATTCAAGGCTTAGCTGATATGGGTGGATCCATTATTGGCGACATGGCTGCAATGCCTGTTGGCCTGGCCGCTACACGTGTTGCTAATCAAGTTCAGGGTGGACCAGCCCTTGATCCATACGAACGCATGAGTGCACAACAGCACCAGATGATGGAGCAACAGATTGCTGATCGTCTGATGGCAATGTATGGCGGACTACCTGGAACATATCAAGATAACTTCCTGGCCCAAAACGGTCTTGGCTAATGGCATTTGCAGGTAAGTTAATGAGCATTGCTAGTCCTGATAACAGGGCCAAGTTTATAGAAGGATTCAAGACTGACTTCAACGTCGGTCGTGAAGATACACAGGAAATATCTAATGAAGCGAGAAAGCGGAAGGGTCTCCCTAAAGAGATGCCTCAGATCCAGTCGTATGGTGCAAATCACCCTACGTTGTATAGAGCTAGAGAAGCAATAGGTCTTCCTGTTGATAAAGACTATGCAGCTGTGCGTGAAGAACGTGGACTAGGTCTTTCAAACGATACTGTCACTAAATACGGCCAACTAGCTGGAACCATTGCTCGTGACGTTGTTGAGGATGGCAGCCGTGCACTGTGGTGGCTCTTGAATGCACCTCAGGCTGCGGTACAAGTGTTAGGCGACCTTGGAATCCAAGGTGCCAACATGAAGAAGTTCTATGACCCGAACAATCCTTACAACCCTAACTTGCTGCAAGGTAAACACATCTACAGAGACAAGGATGGAAGAACACTTGATTCCGGTGAAACTAACAAGATCATTGAAGCTGGCTTAGGACGTCTTGTTCCTGACACTGATAAAGCTCGCAAAGGTGAGATGAAACTTCAACTTCGGGGTGGAGCTACTTATGTAAATGATCCCGAGCGTCCAGGTAAGAAGACTGTGGCTGTGAGTAACAACTCAGCTGTGGCGCAGAAGCTTCCGTTGCTTGGCGCAGGCATTGGTGTCAACACAGCTGTAGGTCTGATGAATCCCTTTGGTGGAGCTGAGGGGTACAAAGCTATTAGCCCTAGCGAAGAGGATCCTTCCCAAACAGACAATGTTTTGTTTGAAGTGGCTAACAAATACATCCTTGGTCGTACTGGTGGATTACTTCCGTATGACGAGTTCAGTAAAGTTCGCCCTGACGTTTCCCCTGAAGAGTACAAGCGCTACAAGGCATACAAAGGATCTAGGCAAGGTGATATCAATCCCTTCGATGGTGACTTTGCTATTCCTTACGTAATAAAAGGAACTGATGACGGCATCCACGGCGCAGAGCTTGACTTCCTCGGTAGAAGTATTCCTGTAAATACAGGTGTCATTCCTATTGCTAGTTCTATTGCAGGTGCAGCACTCGGAGGTATTCAACCTGGAGGCAGTAGATTAAGCACGTTGGCTAAATCTACACTTGGAGGATTGACTGGATTGACTGCAGGCAATATGGCTGGAGGATTACTTGAAGCCGAACGACGCCGTCGTAATGAGATAGAAAACCAACAGCAGATATACTAGATACATAGAGTAATAGTGCTATGGCTTTACCTGATATCTCCGGGTTTATTAGTCCAAATCGTCCTGATTATGGCCAGATGGGTCAAGCGGGAATGGCTGAAGAAGCCAAGAACGAAATTCTGGATTTTGGACTGACAAGTCAAATCAAAGGTGCTGGAGTGCGTGCTGCAGCTGGAGCAGCAATTGGTGAGCTACAAGCTGAACAGATGAGAGCTGCTGGAGATGCTGAACAGCATTCAGCAACTATGGGTTCTATTGGTCGTTTCGCTGGAGATGCTGTTGGTGCAATCGGAGGAATAATAGGTGGTGGTCCTGCAGCATCTGGAATGGGCTCTGCACTGTCCAAGCTCAATAGCGGTATTCCTGCGGTTAAGCCTTTTGGCTCAATGCCTCATAGTTTCGGTGGTTTTAGTGGAGGAGTGGGCTGATGCGTATGGCAGGTGGCGACAGAATGAAACTGCAGCTGAGTGACTTCGGTTTCTCAGGAGCAGGCGGTCAGGGCATCGGACAAGCTGGTGGTATGTCCACGCTGAATAAAACTTTCCAAACAATGCGGGCAAACGCTCCGCAGTACGGAGACATCGGAACGATGGGTATCGCAGCAGAAGAGGCGAAGTGGCGTGGAGCTGAACAAGCCAAAGCTGATTTCATGGATACAGCAATCAAAGCAAAGACAGATGTTCATGTGACAAAGCTTCAACATGATGCAGCACAAGATCGATATGACAAACAAAAGCAAGGAGCAACAATGGGGATGTTTGCAAGCATTGCTGGTGCAGGTTTAAGTCTGCTGAGTGATGAGCGTTGCAAGCACGATATTAAAGAACTCGATGATGCACTATCTGTGCTGCGTGAACTGAAGCCAGTAACCTTCTATTACAATGAGGAATATAGTTCATCCCCCGAAAGGATGCACTATGGCTTCATTGCTCAGGACTATGGCAAAGTCATGCCTGATCAAACATACTTTGATCCAACGATTGATCGTATGTGCATTGACACCAACGAGCTGATTGCAGTTCTGGTGCGTGCAGTGCAGGAGTTAAGCACAAAAGTTACACGATTAGAAGCACAAAACGCACTGGTAACGTCATGAGTTTTCATACCGCCGACCTGAATTCGCTGAGCCCAGCTCAACTTCAAGAATACTTGACGAATTTAAAAATGGGCGACATGCGACGTCAGGCACTTGGTACTGCCTCAGATGTAGGAACAAGCATTGTTGATGGTGGACGTATTCTGGTTGATCGCTATAACCAAGCCGTAACCCCAATGGCACAAAATGCTCAGCGGGGCATTCAAGGAATTCTGGCGAAAGGCGGTGGGATGGGTGCTCGTGGTGCGATCAGGTTTGCAGGCTCTGCCCCTGTGTTAACTGCACTTAAGCTTGCCCCTGCTCTCGGCGCAGTTGGGGGCGTCGCAGGCATTGCTGACGTCATTACAGGTGAGGAAAGTGCTGCCAATAAGGCGATGGATATTGCAGCTATGGGCGGCGGTGCAATGGCTGCTCTTAAAGGAGCTGGAGCTGGTGCAGCCATTGGCTCTGTAGTCCCTGTAGTTGGAACAGCAGCTGGCGGAGCTGTAGGTGCAATCCTTGGTGGCCTTACTGGTGCAGGGCTTGGCAAAATGGGAAGTGACGCTGTTCAATATATTGCTGGCGGTGGTAAGTCTGCTGAGGAACGTAAAATGGAAGAAGCATTAGCAATGTTGAGATCTGGAGGTATGGTCTGATGTTGAGTTTTATTCCTGGCATTGATAGTTTTGAAGAGGCTGTAAAACGTGAAATGGCTGAGGGCAGCCTCAGTGGTGACCGTACAAAATTCAAGCCTGATACTCAAAGTTTCACTGACAAATACATTGGTGCTGGCCTAGGTGGCTACACCATGGAACAAGTTCGTGAGGAAGTTGCTAAAAGACAAGCGCAGGCTATCGAAGATAAATATCGTCCTGATGCTACTAGAACAAAACTTGCTACAGACGGTACTCAGATTGCAGCGCCCAAACTAGGCAACATGACTGAGTCTGAGTATTCAGCTGCTCTGGGCGAATCAGAAGTACTCGGTAATTTAACCCAGCAAGTTCGTGCTGCTGGCGGTACTGATGATGATCTGGCAGGTATTACAACCGCAGGCGGATTACGTGGCGCACTGAAAAAAGTTACAGATCGAGAACAAACAAAAGCAGAAGAACGTGCACTTCAGCCTGGGCGTGATGCTCTGCAAGAGGAGCAACGTCAGTTCAATGTCACTACAGGCAACCTTGCTTCACAGCAGAAAAGCGCAAACGAGATTGCTAGACAGCAGCTGCAACTTCAGATCGATCAAGCTAAGTCTAATGATGAGCGTTACTTCCACGAGAGCAAGATGAAGCGTCTCGATGCTCAAGAAGCACGAGCTGACTCTAAAGAAAACGCTGCGTCTCAGCTTGAGCTTGCACGTATGCAGATTGAAATGCAAAATGCTGATCGACTTGACGAGCGTCAATATCGTCGTGAGTTGGCTCGAGATAAACGGTCGCAAGACTTAGTAACAGCTCTGGCTTCTTTGGCTACAGCCTTTGTTATTTAGACTGACTGTTATATAAGCCAAGTAAGTTTCTAGCATTCGACAGTCGCTGGCTAGTGTTGGCGACGTCTGGGTTAGGGCGAAGATAGTCGTTCTGGAATGTAGTCACAGCAGTTTCAAGATCACCAATCTGCCTATAGCTGCTGTCGTTTCCTGCGGTCCATTTGTTGCCTGATCCACCTTTGATTTCATGCAGCAGATATCCAGCACTTGCCTGATAGGAAGAAGGATCTAATCCTTTGCCCTTTGCCCAATTCTCGAACTGATCACGACGATTATCACCTGGAGTGTTGGTCCACTGAATCATGCCAGCACCCTTCGTGCCATAAACATTGGGTGAGTATTCTTCGTATGCAGTAAAGTTGGCACTTTCGTACTGAGCGTTACCTGCAATACCAGCAGCCTGCTCAGGCGTATAGCCATCACCAACTAAATCATTCATAAGTTGAAGACCACGCTCACTTGGCTTCAAATTTTCTGATGACACATTTGAGGATCCAGATGAGCTTGGGGTATCTTTACTAGACGGTGCTACGTACTCTTCGTTCGTGATGTCATCCAAACCAGAGCGAATATCACTGCCCTGCTGCCTAAGCTCGGCTATACGCTTGTCGTAGAAAGAAGTATCGATAGTACGTACCGGGCGTTCTGGTGTCTTCTTCAAAGCACTAGCACCCAATGCAGCGGCCTTAGCTACCAATCCAGCCTTGCGCCCAGACCTCTTAGCAGAATCAGCAGCCTTTTGAGTTTCAAGTGCCATCTCTGTATTGCGGACAGTTGCTGAAGATACAGTTGCTCTTTGGGCGAGCCTACTTTTATTAGCTTCAGCGGCAACAAAGTTCTTTGCGTCCTGAGCCATTGCTTCCTTGGTCAGCTTCTCATATTTAGGCGCATTCCTTCTGGCGATCTCTGCCATGTCTGACGACTGAGTAGCCGCATTAGCACCTGCAGCCACATAGTTAGCAGCACTTACCCGGCCTGCGAATCTCGTCATCATCTAGATCCAAATATATCCCTATTGTAGAATGTAAATAATAGTAGCTCCAGATAGGTAATGGCTGAACCACTACGGTTAGGTGATGATTTTCAAGCTAGGGGAGGCACCATTAAGGGCCAATCTAATACTGTGCCTGGAGTTCGCACACAAGAGAAGGGAACGGCTGGCAAGAAGGCTGAAGAGCGTGAAAGTACTACTGGCGTATCAAAAGGTATATTCAATCTGCAAGGAATGATGGATGACTTTTACGGCTTCAACGTAAAAGAACAGGATGCTGAAGGTCGTGCAATTAAACGTACATTCCAAGCCAATATGGTGCAGTCTGCGTTTGATACGCAAATGGCTAAAGATATGGCATTTGCCAATCAAGAGATTGCATCCTCTGCAATGAACCAGGCAGCTGACCTGGAGATGCGTAACCAAGCTCAGGTGATGAAAGATGAGTTTGACTACGGCATGCAGAAGATGGGTGCTGAGTTTGACTATCAGAATCGCTTTGCCACTGACGAAGCTACACGTCAAACATACCTGATGTCACACGCTGGCAATATCCAGCAGAATCAGACCTCCCTTGAGGGTGAGGAGAACAGGATGGGAATGGTCACCACTGGTGAGCAAGAACGTTTGAATCTTGATAAGAGTGGTCAAATTCAGAAAGGACTACAAGCGCTTCAAGGTGAGCAAGCTAAAGAGCAGATCAAAGCTGGTGGTGATGAAGCTGTTAGACAGATTGGCGCTCAAGGTGATCAGGACATCCGTCGTGGTGAGCAGCAAGGAAAGCAAGCCATTGAGCAGATTGGTGCTTCCGGTGAACAGGCTCTCAAGCAGATCGGTGCTTCCGGTGACGTGAGCTTCAAGCTGGGTGAACAGTCTGGTAAGCAAGCACTTGAACAACTCGAAGCCGGTGGTCGTAATCGTATTTCGGAAATACAAGAGACTGGTAAAGAAGAACGCCTGAACCTGAATGAGCAGCAGCGAATGACTGCTAAGGATCGGGCTAACCAGTCTTCCTATGCACGTGGTCTCGCAGGTAAGTTCTGATGAATGCAAGTAAAGTAAACGGTGGCAAGGTTTATGTGACCTATGTCGATGAGTGGCTGGACACACTGCCAGCTGCTGATGCAGAAGACTTTAGAGAATTTGCTGAGATCACTCCGTCAGTAATAGAAATTTGGGTATATGCAGGAGTGCTGCAATATCCAGGCACTTTCAATGACCTAGCTCGATGGGTCAAAATGAAGTATAAGAAGCTTGATCGTCGTGGCATTCTTAATAGCGAAATCTCTGCTCTGCACTCCGATATTCAAGAGTTGCGAATGGCAATTACCTCCGGTGAAATCAAGAGTAATGATGGGGCAGCTCGTTTGGGCGCATTGGAAAAGGAGCTTAGAAGTCACATCGAAACTTCTGAAAGGCTCAATCGTTCGACTGACAAACGTGGTCTCATACTTGCCGGTGCTGATCGTGTCATGCGTGAGATGACAGCCATCTTCAAAGATGACCCACAGTTCGCAGAGCCCATGGACAACGCCATGAATGCTGTGTGGGCAAAGATCTATAGCGAGATTCAGAACTCATGATCCCCGAAATCCCAGAACTACCGGAACTGCAGCTGCAAGCATTACAAGCTCAACGTCTGCAAAAACCCCAGTTGCCTGGGATGCCTGCTCTGCGCACTGAAAGTATTCTTGGATATAACCCCGCACAAGTAGAAGCGGCTAGATATGCACAAGCCGTTGCTGTTGCTTACGAGCAGTCAAGAATCCAAGATGCAATTATGAGAGCACAAGCACGTAGAGAAGAGCGTGAAGCTATGCGTTCGGTAGGCTACTAAGATATAAATACCCTACAAAGTAATATATGTCGAGCCCTAGTATTTCGCTGGCTTATCGTCGCAGTGCGATGATGACGACAAAGAAAGTAACAACTAAACCTCCGTCACCAGAAGTGCTGAGGGCTCGTGATGACTTCGTTGACTTCTGTACATATATGGGTAAACCTCCAGCGAAGCACATGTTGGAGTGGCATGCAGAACTATGCACTGGTGTAGATAGCGAATGTTTGATTGGAGTGGGTGGATCCAACACATCTATTCTTGCTCCACGAGGATCTGCCAAATCAACAGTATTGGGCCTGTTCGCTGCTTGGATGATCGGACGTCATACTGCAGCAAAGAAAATGTTGCGCATACTATATATTGCTTACATGGTTGACATCTCTCGTGCAAAGAGTGCTACGATCAAAGGAATCTTGACATCTAATAAGTTCAGGGAAGTGTTTCCCATGGTCAGGTTGTCGAAGATAAAAAGATCAGACGAATACTGGAGTATAGATTATGACTTTGCAGGAATTGAGACAGCAGGTGAAGAGGCGTTTACCATTGCGTGTGGCGGTCTCAAGGGCGCTATTACGTCCAAACGTTCACAGCTGGTCCTTATCGATGACCCTATTAAATCCGCTGCGTCCATTAACAACCCGGACATTCGTCGTGAGATGGAACAGACGTGGTCAAATGTTATTGCACCTACGATGTTCCAAGGGGCTAGGGCCATCTGCCTCGGTACCCGTTTTCACTTCGACGACATACACGCCACGCTGTTTGTACCGAAAAATAATTGGAAGCAAGTTGTCCAGAAAGCGGTAATCACAGACGAGGACGGTAAACAACGTTCATACTGGCCAGAGTTCTGGTCAATGAAGTATTTGAATGAACGTAAGAATGAAGACCGTGTCGCATTTGCATATCAGTATCTAAACACTGCTGTTCAGTCCAGTGACGTGGGACTGTCCCCAGAACTAATCACAAAAGGCGAAGTTCCTGATGATTACGATTGCTTGGGTGTTGGTATTGACCTTAGTGCAGGTTTAAATGAAAAGAATGACTGGACTGTGTTTACACTTGGTGGGATCAAGGATGGCAAGATCTATCTGATTGACCAACGACGCTGTAAGTCCATGGGCAACATGGAGAAGATGGACTCGTTGTGTGAGATGTTGGCTGACTGGAACATTCTGCTAGAGAACGAACGTGGGCAATATTTCCCCACAAACTCGGTGTGCACGATCTGGCCTGAAGCAGTTGCATATCAGTCATCCTTTGAGGGTGACTTCAAACGAATCATGTTTGAGAACCGTGCACTATATAACGTGAGCATCAGTCCTGTAAAAGGATTCAAAGGTGACAAGCTTGCCCGTCTGCGTGGTGTCCTAGGTCTTTATGAAAACCGCAAAGTGATTTGGAACAAATGGCGCAAGTGGGACGTGTTGGAAGATGAACTTCTAAACTTCGGTCATGCATCACATGATGACGCTGTGGACTCAATGGTATTAACTATGGGAGGTCTATTAAGAAGGGGTTCGTTACAATTAGAGTACAATAACGATAGCCAGTACTTGTAATCAATATGGCCAAAAGAAATAGGGGTGGAAATAAGTTTGGTCAGCAACCCAAGAGAGGTGGTGCTGGCGTGCTTAAAAATCCTAAGGATGCGAACCAGCCTGCAAAGTTGGGTAAGTACAACAAAGGTCGCGGTGGCAAGAAGAATCCTGACCGTGCCCCTAAGCCCACTCGTAAGTATGAGATGGAAGATGGCTCTACATACAACAGTGCTGACTACGGTAAGCGTGGCTTCGGAGGTGCTGATGTAAAACAGCTGCGTGCTCAAGGCATGGCTGATGACAAGATCCGCAGCATGATGCGTGGTGGTGATAAAGGTAATGTTCAAAACAGTGCTTACAAAGCATTAGGTGATTACGACAAGGGCTCTGAAATGGAGAGTCTGTCTGAGTTCAATCCCGATCGCATTCAAAGCCGTGGCCAACGTCGTGGCACTAACCCTGGAACTGACGTTAGCCGTCTGGAAGTCAAAGGTTTGATGGAAGGCGGGAAGTTCTCTGCCCAAGAAGTCAACGATTATCTGAAGGAAGAAGGTCTTGCACTTCGTAGCGGTGCTCAATCATTCCTGAACAAGCGGCTACAGAGAGCAACTAACAATCAGCCAACTGATGTCACTAAAGAGCCTGGCAAACCATTTATTCCTACTAAGCCAATTAACGAAGTTCAATCTTCTACAGCAGTAACTGAACAGGCAACTGTTCCCCCGGCAGGAAGCAACGAAGACGGAACGATCCAGCCTTCTGAATCCACTCCGACGAAGATGCCTGGAGCACCTGCACAAATGTTGGCAGCTACACAAGAGCAAAATGCTTCACAAAACATCAACAGTGGTGACAAGCTGAATGACAACAAGTTTAACAACCGGAACATGACAACCTTCGGCAATGTCAATCAAAACAATGACATGAGCATCAACATTGGTGGTCAAAACCTGAATCAGCAGGCTGCTAACAGTATGGGTGGTGGTGCGTCAGGTGGCGGACAACCTGTGGGAGCTATGGGACTTGGCGGTGGTGGGAACGATAACTTCGCTAGTGCTGCTGCAACTATGGGTCTGATGGAGAATGCACTGAAGCGTTCACAGTCCAGCATGAGTGGAACAGGCCGTGCAGCACAAGCCTCCGCCGCAGCTGGTCAAATCACTGGTGCAAAAGATCGCATTGCAGCTCTTAATTACTACACCGAGATGAACCCACGGTTCATGGGTGCTAAGTCATACAACGAAGTGATGAACTACTTAGGTGATATCAAGAACCCTGCATTCTCAGCCAACCTGCCTGAGTTTGTAAGTCCTGAATCTCCAAAAAGACCTAAAGGTGTTGACCTCGATGATATCGACGACTTCACAAATTTCAAGTAAACTAAAGGAAATAGGTTACATTAATGAATTACGCAGACGGCTTTAAATCTATCCTTGAAGCTGCGAAAGACCGGAGAGGCGATTCATCTACAGACACGATGATCGTTGCTTCACATCTCTCGCAGATGCG
>VMHT01032560.1_pt1 | contig 17947 bp, 28 predicted proteins | sample 4693611 | NCBI WGS metagenome assembly VMHT01 (sample SAMN12280063, study PRJNA550983) | marine metagenome | isolation source: seawater sampled from same location over 5 years 0.02-0.2 micron viral filtrate | place: USA: collected off the coast of southern California halfway between the port... ...
ATAATCATCGTGATACAGTTCACCAACGTCTGCTATCTCTTGTGCGTTTAGAAAATCACCATCAGAGGTACGGCTCCAATGTTGGGCGATGGATATGGTGCGCCCGTTATGACGCACCACAATATTGTTGAAGTCTAGTTTAGCCATCTGGTGTTACCTCCTTATATAACAGTCTTTCATTTCACTGCCAGCCATTGCTCCACCGAAACCATTGGTAGTGTATCTTATTGTGATTGCAGGGCCATTAGGTAGGTTCTCCCACTGTACACGGTAGCCATCATTGGCCCAACGTACATCATCACCATTGGATAAAGCTTGTGTTATCTCTCTTAACTCCATTGTGTTAGCTCCTCTATTCGTTATGACTAGGATAGATTGTCTCATAGTGCACGTACATGTCAGCAATACAAGTCAGTCTTTCAAATCTATTCATATCTTTGCGTAACTTTTCAAGTGTACCAAGCGCACCATTGCATTCATCACAAAGCAAACACCTAACAATCTTAACACTTGTATCGTGCTTGTGATCTACTACATAGCGAGGTAGCGTATCGAATGAACGCTTACACCCAGCGCAACAGTTGTCTTGAAGCTTAAGTGCTGCATCTATCCAAGTCTGATCTATGCCGTACTCTTTGTGTAGTCTCTGCAGACGTTTGTTTTCTGGTGTGCTTGGCATGCTAGTTACCCTGCAAAGTGACGGACACGCCGTGTTGATACACGATTAGGCTTGCGCTCAAAGTAAACAGTACGCTTGCCAAGGTGCAAGGCTGTCATACAATTACCTGCCTCAAGCTTGAAGCCACGGCTGAAAGTCTTGCGCTTACGGGTCAAGCCCTTGATGCCGAGAACATTGAAGCGGAAACCATTGGTGCGGTCATTAAGCGGTTTAGTAGCGATGCAGTAAAACATAGTGATGTCCTTTCTAAGACAGTTAAGATAAGTTAAGGTTAGTTAAGTTAGTCTAGGCTGTCAAGCCTAAACATTGTGAATACGTTTCCAAGCAACCCAAGTCGCAGCTTGCATTTCATAGGCTGTCATGCCGTGCTTTTTACCAGCACGACTGTAGCACTGTTGGAGCTCTAGTCGTAGCTTCTTACCTATGCTTGGCACTTCCTGCATTGTGCGTCTGTCTTTGTTAGCGATGCACCAAGCATGACCGTCAATGACACACACATCTTCGCCCATGATGCACCAAAAGAAGTCAGTAATCTTTGGGCCTCTAAGTATAAAGGCAACATCATCTGCATTGTGTGGTGTAGTCTGCAGGATATCCCAAGCCTTGTCTCGCATCTTCTTATAGGTGCAAGGTGTACACTCTTCAACATAGCCACCAGAGACAAACGTATTGAGCATATTGTCAGCGTCAATAAGGTTACGTTCCCAACGATTAGTGGGAGACAATGCCGCTACGACACCAACCACAATGTGTAGGGGTAGCTCATACTTGTCAGCCATACTTTGAGCGTCAGACTTAGCGTCTGCGTACCAAGTTAGACCGTGATCAATCTCAGCTTGTGTAGCTTGTTTGAAGCAAGCCAGAATGTTGCGAGTGTATTGGGTCATGTGTCACCTCATTGTGTTGAACTTCCTAGAGCATACGATCAAGTCAATCATATAGTCAAGACAGTTCTTGAGTGCAACGCCTGGAATGTCAGCCCGGACGCTGCTTTAGTTTGTTTTTGCAACCAACACTCTATTGCCCAAAGTCTCTCTCGACAGATAGGCGCACGTTTCACAACGGACGCTTATGCCACACTGATTTGCAGAGGGAGTTAGAGTGTAACCTTCGGCGATATTCTGCTCTAGTGACTTGACGCCACGGCCCATACTTATATTCAAGTGATCCTAACTTGTCTTGTGCGCTGATCTTTTATTGCGCTGATCTTGTATTCAGTCTGTTTTATTTTCGTTTTGTAGTCAAGTCTTATTTTTTAGTCTGTTCTTTCTAGTTTTGGCGGGTCTTCTATCCGGCCAGATCGTCTAGGACGCTGGCTTGTGCTAGGTCTTAACCTTGTGCGTTTCGCCTTGTCGCTTTCGATGTAACCAATCTGATTTATTTGATCAAAGATTGCAACAAGTATTTTACATTTCACTGAATTAATTTTGGTTATCGTTTAAAAGCAATGGCTTAGGAAGTGAATCGGATTGCATGTTATAGTAGCATAGGCAGGTTTGTCTTTATACTTATATAGGCTCAACCTAAAAGTGTGTGTTGTGCATCCGTTACCCTTAAACGCGAGCAAACCCTGAGGGGGTAGGCTTTTTACGACATATTTTACGGATATCTGACAATCAAACAGTTTATTTTTGTAATGATTTCAAGGCTTTACCTATTACCATATCCTGAAAACGACACAATTTGCTTAGAATTGCTCTAAAAACACAACCTAAGGTAGAAAATGACCAGGTAAATGCAACCTAAAGTAGCAGCGGGGCGAGGGCCACTGGGGGTATACCAGTACGTTATATATATACAAATACACACACGGGGTTTTTTGCTCTGTATAGTGTAATACCTATCCTTTAGTATATATAGAGTGACTATTAAGTATAGCTTCTAAAGAAAAGCACTTGACAGAGGGTCACAGATGTGTATAACTGCGTAGCAGTAGCAGCAGAGTTAAACTTTTAAAGTTAAACATCTACTATCTTAAACTTCTTCTATAATCTAAACACTTGATAGAGTTTAACTTAGAGAGTTTAACTATGTAGTAGAGACTTTCTTCTGTCGTTAAGTGAAATAATAGTTGACAACAAGTAGAAGATAGTGTAAACTAACTACAGTTTATGTGATAATAACAATAACAATCATAAACTAGTTGGTATGTGTTAAGCTTTTAGAGTTTAACTCCCTCTTGTGTCTCCCTCTTCCCTCTTAAGTTAGACTCACTAGCTTACACATACCTCTTTTCCTTGTCGTTTATTAAATTAAGTGTTGACTTATATGAAAAAGTCCGTACAACTGTATGCATCTGATAATGTTATAGAGGAGTTTTACAAAGCTCTTGCTAGTAACAATAACAAGGCTATGCAAAAGATTCACATTCCTAAGAGTGATGTCTTTTATATCAGGGCAGCTATTGAGGCTGACACTGGTGTGAGGTACTCTTTGGATCACGTTGAGAGAGCGATGTATTTAGAGGGTCACCTTAAGCGTTACGAAGTGTTAGACCCTGATAGAGAGCGAGACTATGGCAGGTAGAGACTACAAGAGAGAGCGACAATTACAGAGTACTCCTAGAGAGTTGGCTCGTAATGCTGCCCGTAAGAAGGCTCGACGTAAGTTAGAAGCTGCTGGTAAAGTTAAGAAGGGTGACGGTAAGGATGTTGACCACAAGAATGGTAACCCTCACGATAACTCTAAAGCTAATCTACGTGTAACGACTAAAAAGAAGAACCGTAGTTTCCCTCGTAATAGTAAAGCTGGAAAGAAGTAGTATGGCTACAACTAAAGATGTAGAGCGTTTACCTAGTGGTAAGTTGAAGTACCGGGGTGAAACTTATCCTGGTTACAACAAACCTAAGCGTACTCCTGGTGGTTCTAAGAAGAGTGCTGTACTAGCTAAGAAGGGTGACCAAGTTAAAGTAGTTCGTTTCGGTGACCCTAATATGTCGATCAAGAAGGATCAGCCTGATCGTCGTAGTAACTTTAGGGCTAGACATAACTGTGATACTGCCAAGGATAAGTTTACTGCTAGGTACTGGTCCTGTAAGGCGTGGTAGTATGACTGATCTTAAACTTCCTGTCGCTCTAGTTATAGCTATGGCTGTACAGCTTGTAGCTGCAGTATGGTGGGTATCTAAACAGGCCCACACTATTGAAGTGCTACAGCAGGATGTTGTGGATATGAAGACTTATATGAACTCTATGGATCTTGACCTAGAGGCTCTGATAGAGTTTGCTACCTTTACTGAGAATAGGTGGGCTGAAGAGTACAGTAGTGATATGACTTATGAGAGAGTGTTTGGCACTAAGGAGCCTGTACTAGAATGACTCTTATCTCTCACTTTCCTTTACCTAGTTTTCCTTTTCAGACGCATGATAACATAGTGTTTGAGAAAGCTGACAAGGACAGGTCTAGTAGAAATAATGAAGAGCATAAAGCAGAACAACCTAACAGGGTAACCCCTGACACACCTGTAGAAGACCTTAAGATAGTTAATCAGATGTATGCCTATCATCCTGATCCTAATAAACTCCGTAAGCCAGACGGACAAATAGTGGACTTTATAGTAGCATGAGTAAATCACCTACCCCTACAAATAAGAAGCTGTATGCTCGTAAGAAGGCAGAGGCTAAGAAGAAGTTCAAGGTATGGCCCAGCGCTTATGCTAGTGCTTGGTTAACTAAGGCGTATAAGGCTGCTGGTGGTACATACAGTGGAAGTAAAGCTAACAAGGTTAAGAAAACGTAATGGCTAAACAGGGTGGCTTAGGTAAGTGGTTCGGTGAAGAGTGGACCGACATTAAGACAGGTAAACCCTGTGGTCGTTCCTCTGGTGAGAAGCGTGGCTATCCTGCGTGTAGACCCAAAGCTGTAGCTAGTAAGATTAGTAAGAAAGAGGCCGCTAAGAAGACTGGCCCTAAGAAAGTTAAGTGGTCAACGACTGCATCAGGTAGAAAGAGAACAACGTAATGGCTAAGGGCGTAAAGCATTACTTTAAGGATGGTACTGAGCATAAGGGCGGTATGCATAAGATGCCTAATGGTCAGGTTCACTCTGGTAAGACTCACGGTAAGAGTAGTAAGAGGTTGTATCACTTTAGTGATCTAAGTGCTACAGCAAAGAAAAAAGCAACATCTCAAAGGAAGAAGTAACATGGCTAAGAAACCAATGAATGCTGGTATGGCAGCACTTAAGAAGAAGGCACCAGAGGTAGCAGCTAAGATGGGCTACATGTATGGTGGTGTAGCTAAGAAGCCAGACATGAAAGCTATGGGCATGATGGGTGGCGGTATGGCTAAAAAGAAGATGGGCTACAATAAGGGTGGCTTATGCGGTGCATCTAACCCTGCAGGACAAAAGGGTACACGGGGTATCAAGACGTAATGAGTGTATTCACAGAACATAAATCAGCCCTAGAGAAGGCTGGATATACAGTAGAAGTAGATGCAGTACGTAATGCTGGTGGTAACCCTATTGCTGGTGAAGGTGCTTATGGTGTCGTTTGGTATAAGGATGAGTTTGTCGAGAAGGTGTGTACACAGGAAGTAGAAGTTGTACGTGCTAGAAACGATAAGGGTCACTATATTAAGGATGACCCTAGTACACCTGAGAATGAAGCATGGACTACTAAAGTAAAGAAGGCTGTGACTCCTAAGAAGAAACCAGCTAAGAAGAAAGCCTAGTAAATGGTTACCACTCGTGATTTTACAACAGATACAGAATCAGTAACCATTACTGCTACTTCAGGTGGTGCTAGTGCTAACTTGATTTATACGTGTCCACCTAATCACGATGCAACCATAGACTTTCTACATGTAACGAATGGGTCTACATCTACTCAGAATGTTACAATTCAGTGGTTTCACGCAGACACAAGTACGTATCATCACTTGATAAATGATAAGTCTATAGCTGGTAAGGACGTATATAATGTTATAGGCTCTGATAGGATACACCTACATGCTGGTGATAAGATCTTAGCATTTGATGGTGCTTCTAGTAGTTTAGAGGCGTTTATCTCAGTAAGGCAGTACTATAACCCTAACAGGTAGCGGGTATGCACATTTTGTATCTACTACTCAACCTGTAAATAAGTATAACTATCTCCATGCACACAACATAAGGAGATAGTGCTATGTTTAAGAAACTACTAAACCGTATTCAGGATAATCAGCAGCGTCGAGCAGACTACTGGATTCTGATGAACATGAAGGATAAAGAACTACACGATATGGGTATCTCAAGAGGGGAGATATACGGTCGTGTTTATGGCATTAAACAGTGAACCTAGTTAAGGAATTACCCCTTATTCTAAGCCTTACTGTTCTAGCTAATGTATCATCAGGTGATACAGATAGACAAACAGGTAGTGGACTTAGAAGAGGGGGTTCCTACAGTGATAGATCCAGTAACCGCTATAGGTTTAGCCACAACCGCATTTAATGCTCTTAAGAAGGGTATTGCGGTAGGTAAAGACTTACAAGACATGGGTGGTCAGCTTACACAGTGGGCTGTTGCCATAAGTGACTTAGACTTTGCTGACAGACAGAACGCTAAACCACCTTGGTATAAAACCCTTGGTGGTGGCGTTCAAGCAGAAGCAATGGAGATATTCGCAGCTAAGAAGAAAGCTGAGTCTATGAGGAAGGAACTCAAGGATTACATTTGTGTAATGTATGGGCCTTCACATTGGGAAGAGCTTCTACGTATTGAGGCTGATATCCGCAAACAAAAGAAAGAACATGATCACAAACGTATAGAGATGAAGCGTAAGATTGTAGAGTGGGGAGCAGGTTTTGTGTTGTTCCTAGTTATTACAGGTAGCTTTGTAGGTTTGATTTACTTAAGGACGTTATAATGGCAAGATCATTGACAGATAAACAACAGAAGTTTCTAGAGGTTCTCTTTGATGAGGCTAATGGAGATGTTGTACAGGCTAAGAAGTTAGCTGGCTATGGAGATGGTACTTCCACTTCTCTTATTGTTGAGTCTCTAAAGGATGAGATAGGTGAGAAGACACGCACTTGGTTTGCTCGTACTGCACCTAAAGCAGCTATGGCTATGACACAGGCACTGTATGACCCTACTGAGTTAGGTATTCGTGATAAGATGGCTGCAGCGAAAGATTTACTTGATCGCGCTGGGCTAGGCAAGGTAGACAAGGTTGATGTAACTTCAGGAGGCGGCGGTATATTTTACTTACCCCCCAAAGAAGGGAAGAATGAGTAGACCTTGCCACAAATTGACTACAAGAGAGACTTGGGTTTCTGGGAATTACCCAAACCTAACAAGGGCAAAGAGAAAGAATGGCACACAGTAGCTAGGGTATCACAAACAATACCTTTTGGCTATGAGTTACACCCCGACAATGAAAGACTGCTAGTACCAATACCACATGAACTAGAAGCGCTTGAGCTTGCAAAGAGACACTTAAAACAATATTCCTACAGGGAAGTTGCAATTTGGTTGACAAAGCACACTGATAGGTATATATCTCATATGGGCTTAAAGAAGCGAGTAGAAATTGACAGAAGACGTAAAAAAGCAGTTATTATTAAACGCAGACTTGCCAAAAGGCTCCAAGAAACCATCTCGGAGATCGAAAAGCTTGAAAAAGGCAGGGTCGGGGCGTACTCAGAAGAAAGCTAACCAGACAGAGACAGTCGCTACTCCCCCTACAACTGTTCCTGCAGAGGTTAAGGCTCCTGAGTTTGATGTCGAGGTAGCACAGGATGTCGTGTTTAAACCTAACCCCGGCCCTCAGACAGACTTTCTTAGTTCATCTGAGCGTGAAGTTTTATATGGGGGTAGTGCTGGTGGTGGTAAGTCATATGCTATGCTTGCTGACCCGCTACATGGTTTAAACCACCCCAACTTTAGCGGGTTGTTAGTAAGACACACTACAGAAGAGTTAAGGGAACTTATACAGAAATCTCAGGAGTTATACCCTCGTGCTGTACCGGGAATCAAGTGGTCTGAAAGAAAGTCTCAGTGGATTTCACCTAGAGGTGGTAGACTGTGGATGTCATATCTTGATAAGGACATGGACGTTACGAGATATCAGGGTCAGGCGTTTAACTGGATTGGGTTCGATGAACTTACTCAATGGCCTACACCTTTCGCTTGGGATTATATGAGGAGTCGCTTGAGATCTGCTAGTTCAATGGAGTTAGGTCTTTACATGAGAGCGACAACTAACCCCGGTGGCAGTGGTCATAGCTGGGTTAAGAAGATGTTTATTGATCCTGCTAAGTATGGTGAGCCTTTCTGGGCTACTAATATCGAGACAGGTGAAGAGATTAAGTATCCAGCGGGTCACTCTAAGGCTGGGCAGTCACTGTTTAAGCGTAGGTTTATACCTGCTAGTTTATTTGATAACCCTTACTTAGCAGAGAGCGGCGACTATGAGGCAATGCTTCTGTCGCTACCAGAGCATCAACGTAAGCAACTACTAGAAGGTAACTGGGATGTCAATGAAGGCGCAGCCTTTCCTGAGTGGAACAGAGCCATACATGTCGTGGAGCCTTTTAAAATTCCCTCAAGCTGGACTAAGTTTAGAGCTTGCGACTACGGTTACGGAAGCTACACAGGCGTTGTCTGGATTGCTGTATCACCCAGTGAGCAGCTTGTTGTCTACAGAGAGTTATATTGTTCTAAGGTTACAGCTACTGATTTAGCTGATATGATACTAGATGCAGAGGCAGAAGATGGCACAATTAGATATGGTGTTTTGGATAGTTCTCTATGGCACAAGCGTGGTGATACTGGCCCGTCATTGGCTGAACAAATGAATATGAAGGGTTGCCGCTGGCGTCCCTCAGATAGATCTAGAGGCTCTCGTGTAGCAGGTAAGAACGAGATGCACAGACGGTTACAGGTAGATGAGCATACAGAAGAGCCTAGACTTGTATTCTTCGCTAACTGTACCAACACAATAGCTCAACTACCCTCTATACCTCTAGATAAAAGAAACCCAGAGGACGTTGATACAAATGCAGAAGATCACTTGTATGACGCTCTAAGGTATGGTATAATGACAAGACCTAGAAGTTCTATATGGGACTACAACCCTGCAACTCAACGATCAGGGTTTCAAGCCTCTGACCCCAGCTTTGGATATTAAATATGGCAGAACAAGACGAACTCATGTTTGAGACAGATGAAGTAACCGCAGCAGAGGATGCAGAAGATAGCATCTTTGAGTCTGTATCTAGTGTTGTTTCATTTGTTAACGAAAGATTTAAACGTTCAGAGGATGCACGTTATGGTGATGAGACACGTTGGTTACGTGCCTACCGTAACTATCGTGGTATCTACGGATCAGATGTACAGTTCACTGATACAGAGAAGTCTCGTGTGTTTATTAAGGTCACTAAGACAAAGACACTCGCTGCTTATGGTCAGATTGTAGACGTACTGTTTGGCAACAATAAGTTCCCACTTACTATTGATCCTTCTATTTTACCAGATGGTGTAGCTGAGTCAGTACACATTAACATTGATCCTAATGCTGAACAGGCTGGGGATGAACTGGGTAATGTTACACGAGATGCAGCCCCTAAGCCTTACTTAATCGGGCCTGACACTGAGTTAAAGCCCGGTGAGACTATGGCTGACCTTAAGAACCGACTAGGACCGCTAGAGGAGAAGCTAGGGCCGGTCAGTGATAAGGTTATTGAGGGTGATGGCACCACCCCTACCACAGTAACGTTTCACCCTGCTATGGTGGCCGCTAAGAAGATGGAGAAGAAGATCCATGATCAGCTTGTAGAGTCAGGTGCAAATAAGCATTTACGCTCTATGGCATTTGAGATGGCTCTTCTAGGTACTGGTGTTATGAAGGGTCCATTTGCTGTAGACAAAGAATACCCTAACTGGAATGAGGATGGTGAGTATGACCCTCTGGTTAAGACTGTACCCTCTACTAGTCACGTATCTCTATGGAACTTCTATCCTGACCCAGAGGCGTCAAGTATGGATGATGCGGAGTATGTAGTGGAACGTCATAAGATGTCTCGTACACAACTACGTAGCCTAAAGAACCGTCCTTACTTTATGAAGGATTCTGTTGAGCTTGCTGTAGATAAAGGCCCAGACTACGATATGAAGTACTGGGAACAGACTATGGAAGACAACGAGACTGAGGCTACTACAGAGCGCTGGGAAGTCTTAGAGTTCTGGGGTTTTGTCGATGTAGATCTACTAGAAGAGAATGGTGTATCTATTCCTAAAGACTACAAGGACTTAGATGAGCTTAGCTGTAACATCTGGGTGTGTAACGGTGAAGTACTACGTTTTGTGCTTAATCCTTTTAAGCCAGCAACTATACCTTATTATGCAACACCATACGAACATAACCCTTACTCATTCTTTGGGGTAGGTATAGCGGAGAATATGGATGATACGCAAACTCTTATGAATGGGTTTATGCGTATGGCTATTGACAATGCTGCATTATCTGGTAATCTAATTATAGAGGTTGATGAGACAAATTTGGTCCCCGGACAGGACTTAAGTGTGTACCCAGGAAAAGTCTTCCGTAGACAGGGTGGTGCTCCAGGCCAAGGCATTTTTGGGACTAAGTTTCCTAATGTGGCACAAGAGAACCTACAACTATTTGATAAGGCTAGGGTATTAGCAGATGAGAGTACAGGCTTCCCAAGTTTCGCACATGGTCAAACAGGCGTCAGCGGAGTGGGGCGAACTGCTTCTGGCATCTCTATGCTTATGTCTGCAGCTAATGGCAGCATACGAAATGTTGTTAAGAACGTTGATGATTACCTCATACGGCCACTAGGTAAGTCCTTCTTTGCATTTAACATGCAGTTTGACTTTGATGAGGATATTCGTGGTGACCTAGAGGTACGTGCATCTGGTACAGAGAGTCTTATGGCTAATGAGGTACGCTCACAACGTCTGATGCAGTTCTTACAGGTAGCACAGAACCCAACACTGGCACCGTTTGCTAAGATGGACTACATCATTCGTGAGATTGCTAAGTCTATGGAACTTGACCCTGACAAGGTGACTAACTCTATGCAGGACGCAGCTATTCAGGCTGAGATCTTGAAAGCATTCCAAGCACCACAACAACCACCTGCAGGGCCAGAGGGTGTACAAGCACCACAAGGTCAGGCTCCTCAAGGTGTAGCAGATACATCAGGCGGTGGTGGTTCACAGATGGGTATAGGTACAGCACCAACTCCAGGTGAGCAAGGGTTTACTGGTAATGTCGCTTAAGCAACTCGTTAACAACAAACAAGCTATGGATGAGTTTAATCAGCTAATTGATGAACTTATAGCTACACAACACAGGACTATGGAACAGGCTGGTTCTGTACAAGAGGTGTATTCAGCACAGGGTTCTATTAGTACGCTAAGACGTTTAAAGCTACTCAGGGAGATGGTTAATGGTTGACTACCGTAAACGCTTAGTTGACATGACTCCAGAAGAAAAGGCAGAGGTAGCCCCTGCTGCAGATAACTTCTCTAAAGTGTTTGGAGATAGGCCAGAAGAACCTATGTCCGTGACTGCCGCTGATACAGCCGTAAGTTTAGCTACACCAGTAGACTCAGTAGTAGAAGTACAAAAAGAGCTACAAAAAGAAGAGCCTGACTATCTAAAGATTGGTATGCTTGCAGGAGTTGAGGCTTTAGGAAGTATACCTGCACTTGGCCCAGTAGCAAAGAGTATGATACGTAAGGGTGCAGATTTATCTAAACAGACTGACACTGCTATAGAAGGTACTACTAATATACCTGCTGTATCTGCAAGATCTAACACAGAGTTTAAAAATACGGTTAAAGGTTATAAACTATTTACCAGAGGAGAAGATGGTAAACTATACCCTCTTTTTGTTGATGCTGATACAGAAGTTCCTGTAGGATCTTACATGAAGGCTGTTTTTCCAGAGTACAGGTTTAAAGCAGAAAATGGAAATTACTATGTACCTTCTCGTGGCACAAAAGGTAAAAAAGGAACTGGCGACTCCATTAAAATACCAGACCAAGAAACCAGAGATATGCTTATAAAAGCAGGGTTTTTAGCAAAGGGTTCAAAAGCTAAAACAATAAAAGCTGTAGCTGCTAGACCCGGATGGCATGCAGGTGACAATCCAACAGCAGCGCATATTGGTCCTGAAGTTAAGATAGATGGTAAGAGTTATAAGATAAGAGGTGGTGATCAAGTCTGGGCAGAAGTAGAAATGCCAGCAGACGTAGATTGGCAGGAAATAGCAAACAGTCGTGCTCTTCTAAAGAAAGATGGTACACCAAATGTAAAAACCGCTCACATTACAGATGAATTACCTTTTGGAGGTTATTACAGGTACAAGACAAATCCTAATATGCAGGGTAACTGGCTTATTAGTGGCGAGATGAAAGTAAACCGTATTATAGACCGTGACGAAGTTAAAAAGTTAAATACAGAGGCTGGTGTAGAAGATTTACCTACAGAGGCAGAATTAAGAGAAAAGCTAGGCAAAGGTTTTGCCTCTGGTGGATTAGTAGGAGCAGATATGTATCAAGGTGTAGATGATTATCAAATGGCAGAAATGGGCGCAGGTATGAAAAAAGACCAAACACAAATGGCCTTTGCGCTGGGCGGCTCTGTAGAAGAAGTAGATCCAGTCTCAGGTAATGAAGTACCTACAGGGTCACTACCAGAAGAAGTACGTGATGACATTGATGCTAAACTAAGTGAGGGTGAGTATGTCGTACCCGCTGATGTGGTTCGTTACTACGGAGTTAAGTTCTTTGAAGACCTACGCAGTCAAGCTAAGATGGGCTTTGAAGATATGGCAGCTAATGGTCGTATCGGTGGAGAGCCTGTACCAGCAGAGGGTGGCTTACCGTTTGATGTTTCTGAGCTACAAGCAGAGGATATGCCAGATGATCCTATGATGATGAACGAGGGTGGTGACGTTACAAGTATGATACAACCTGACTTTCTTTCTGGTTACTCGTTTCCAGGGGTAGGTGGCGCACAAGAGTACAAAACTTACGTTAATGATCAGGGCTTGACAATGACTATTAGATTTGTTAATGGTCAACCTACAGTTTCAATACCAGCAGGTTACACTGAGGTAGGTGTAGAGGCTCCTGCTCAACAGGTAACACCTCAAAGATATAGTGATAGAGATGGAGATGGTCCCGTATCAGAAGCCCCTAAAAGAAAAAAGGTAAACTATTCTGAAGTTGGTAATATAGGTGATAAAACAGAAGACGCCTCAATAAGTGATTGGTTTGATCGTGTAACTGAGGATATTAGAGGTGCTACAAACTCAGTAGGTTTAAGTATACCTGTAATTGGATTAGCTCAAGCTCAACATAGAAACTTTATGAGAGAAGAGTTAAACAAAGCTTATGAAGGGCTAGATAAAAAAAGTCCTTACAAAGAAAGAGTTAAAGGTTTACTTGATCAACTAGAGGGTAAAAATGAACAAGGTGACATTGATATTTTAGGCGGGATACAAAATGCCGCTGAAGGTATTAGCTCTGGTTTAACAAATGCGTACAGAACATTTAAGAAAAGTGCAAGTCCATTGTATCAACCAGAGGTCTCAAAAGAAAGACAAGCTGAAAAGAGTCAGTCTCTATCAAACGCTTTTGTATCTGGGTATAAAGGCTTAAAAGGTTCAGATGCTTTTCACGCACAGGCTAGTGATAATTACAGAAAAGATATGGAAGCTGCAGGTTACAAATCTACACCATTTGGCTTTGTTAAAGAGGGTGAAAAGAAACAAGACAGTAATTCTAAGTCAAGTGGTAGTAAATCATATTCTCCTTCTGATTTAGGTTTTACCTCTGACCCTAAAACTGGCGCTGTTTAGTCAGGTTAAAATAAACTATAAGGCTACCCGGCAATAATGCTGGCCCCAACATAAAGGAACTACAATTATGTCAATGGCAGAACAAACTATTATTAAAGCAGACAGCTACGCACATGATCGCAACCAACAGTTGCTTGAGAAAGAAGAACGCGAACTAGAGGCACTCATCAAGGGTGAGCAGGTCGATGAAGAAGCAGAAGATAATCAGGAACCCGATAGCCAAAGCACTGAGAACGCCCAAGTTTCAGATGAGAGTGATACGGAACAAAAAGAAACACGGTCTGTGGAATCCAAAGAGTCTGAAGAAGTTAATACAGAGTCAGATGGATTAAGCGCTGAAGAGAAGTCTTTCAAGAAGCGCTATGGCGATATACGTAAACTCCTACAAACTAAGGAAAAAGACTGGGATGCCAAGTTTGAAAAACTACAAGGACAACTTGATAAAGCTACTAAGAATGAACTGGTTCTTCCCAAGTCTAAGGAAGAGATTGAAGCTTGGTCATCTAAGTACCCTGATGTCGCTGGTATTGTTGAAGCTATCGCAGAAAACAAAGCCGCTGAAAAAGCTTCTTCCTTGGACAGCCGACTCAAAGAAATAGAAGAGCTACGCACACAAGCTAAGAAAGAAAAAGCTGAAGCAGAGCTTATGTCTTTACACCCTGACTTTGAAGAGATCCGCTCCTCAGATGAGTTTCATAACTGGGCAGAGAAACAACCTAAAGTTGTACAGGATGCTCTATACGAGAACTCTGAGGATGCTAAGTCTGTAGCAGTGGCTATTGACCTATATAAGTCACACAAGGGTATTAAGTCTAAACCTAATAATAGTGCAGATAAGGCAGCAGCCTCTTCTGTAAAGAGTAAAAGCAGAACTACCGTAAATGATGATGAGAGTAAAAACTTCTGGCGTGAATCTACTGTCGCTAAAATGAGTGACAAAGAGTTTGAGAAGCACCATGAAGAGATACATGAAGCTCAGAAATCTGGTAAGTTTGTATATGATTTGTCAAAATAACTGTTGACAATAGGTACGAGTTGAATATAACTTGTATTGAGTACACTTTAAATGTGTATTTTAACTAAGACTCTAGCCACTACTAGACTACCCAAATACGTTTGACCTCTGTTACACAGGTAGGCATACCTAGATAATAGACTACTCAGATAAGTTTGGCCTCTGCTGTGGATATGATGATCTATAACTTTAACGGTCATATCTATAAGGAGATTAATTATGGCTGCATTTGGAAAAGCTTCTGGCTATACCAACCTTAACAATGGAGTATTCTCCAGCGTTATTTATTCAAAACAAGCACAGATTGCGTTCCGCAAGAGTGCTACAACTCAAGCGATTACTAACTCTGAATATTTTGGGGAGATCGCAAACCAAGGTGATACGGTTCGCATTCTTAAAGAGCCTGATATCACAGTGAATGCATTGCTACGTGGTACAACCGTTTCGGCGCAAGACCTCGTTGATAATGACTTTCAGTTGACTATCGACAAAGCCAACTACTTTGCCTTCAAGCTTGACGATATTGAAGAGCAGCAAGCCCACCATGACTTCATGCGTTTGTCATCTGATCGTGCAGCCTATAAAATGGCTGACTCAATGGATGCTGATGTATTGTCATACATGTCTGGTTATACTACTGCTGGTGCTAAGATTACTACTGTAAGTGGTACTGCTTCGCATCAAACAGCAAACCAACTTGACGGGGAATTTCTGAAAGCCAATCATTTGGATATGTCAGACTTCGGAAACATCACTACTAGTGCCTCTTCTAGCACAACTGGTGACTCAATTCCATTGGCTCCTCGCTTCGGTGGTGCAACTGCTGCATCAACAACCACAGCAACACCTTTGCAAGTCGTAGCTCGTATGAGCCGTGTACTTGATCAGGCTAATGTTGATACTCGTGGGCGTTGGCTGTGTGTTGACCCGGTATTCATGGAGCTATTAAAAGACGAAGATTCTCGCGTTTTGAACGCTGACTTCGGTGGTGCAGGACTGCAAAACGGTCTGGTACTTAACAACTTGCATGGCTTCCGTATTTATCAGTCAAACAACCTTCCTGCGAAGGGCACTGGCGCTGGTACTACAGGCGTAACTGCACAGGACGATAACTATGGCGTTATTGTAGCTGGACACGACTCCGCTGTTGCAACTGCACAGCAACTCAACAAAGTTGAGACTTACCGTGACCCAGATTCATTCGCTGATATTGTTCGCGGTATGCATCTTTACGGGCGTAAAATTCTTCGTCCAGAAGCCTTGGTTACTGCAGTATACAACGCTGCTTAATACACCTATAAACATGGGGGCTGGCTACATGCTGGCCCCTTTGTGCTTATTTTAAAGGGACACTCCTATGGCAATCACTACAGCGATGTGTAACAGCTTCAAGCAAGAGCTACTTGGGGGCGTTCACGATTTAGATACCAACACACTTAAAATTGCTCTAATCAAGGCTTCTCCTACTGGTACGTATGGTGCAGCTACAACTAATTATAGTAACGTTACTGGTAACTCAGATGAGGCTACTGGTACTAACTACACTACAGGTGGCAACACTCTGGCTGGTGCGACTATTTCACTAGATAGCTCTACTGCTATTATAGACTTTACAGATACAACTTGGGCATCCGCTACAGTATCAGCAGACGGTTGTATCATCTATAACACTTCACAATCAAATAAAGCTATTGCTACTATTGACTTTGGTGGTACTAAGACATCTACTAATGGTGACTTTGTGGTACAATTCCCAGCAGCGGCTGCATCTACAGCAATCATCCGTATTGCATAAGGGAGCATAGTTATGGCTCTTGTTGTCAAGGATAGAGTAAAAGAAACTACTACAACTACAGGCACAGGTGCTGTAACTCTAGCTGGCGCAGTGGCTGGCTTTCAAGCTTTCAGTGGTGTTCTCTCAAATAGTGATACTACGTACTATTCTATCGTACACAGAGACACTGCTGAGTTTGAAGTAGGTTTAGGTACTTACAGTTCAAGCACTCTTACACGTACTACTGTCTTAGAGAGTAGTAACAGTGGTAATGCAGTTAACTTTACTTCTGGTACTAAAGACATATTCATCACTTATCCTGCTGAGAAGTCAGTATACTTAGACGCCAGTGATGTATTAGCTGTAGGTAACATTAATACAAGCGGTTACCTCAGAGGCCCATCTACTTTCACTATTGACCCTGCTGCACATGGCGATGATACAGGTACTCTTGTTGTTGCTGGTAACTTGCAGGTAGATGGCACAACCACCACAATCAACAGCACTACAGTTACACTAGATGATAAGAACCTTGTCTTAGCTAGTGGTGCGGCTAATTCTGCTGCAGCTAACGGTGCAGGGTTGACAATAGATGGTGCAAGTGCTACACTAACTTATGCTGATACTGGTGATAAGTTTGTCTTTAACAAGTCACTAGATGTAACAGGTACAAATACAGCTACAACCTTTGCAGGGCAACTTAGCGGTACTATTACGAGTGCTACTACTGGTGTTACTCAGAGTGGTAGTGATAACAGCACTAAGCTTGCTACAACAGAGTACACAGATAGGGAAGCAGCAGATCAGGCCACAGCTTTGGCTATTGCGCTAGGATAATATTATGGCAAACACGTTTAAGAATTATGTTTCAGCTAGTGTAGGAACAGGTGCTACAACTGTATATACGGTTCCTGGTTCTACTACAGCTATCCTCATTGGTCTTAACTTATCTAACAGAACCACTAGTCAGATCTTAGTTGATGTTCAGTTAGGGTCTACTTACATTGTAAAGGCTGCTCCTGTACCTGCAGGGTCAGCTTTATCTGTTTTAGATGGCAAGATTATAGCAGAGGCTACTGAAACTATTGTAGTTACATCAGATACAGCATCCTCTGTTGATGCAATTATCTCTGTGTTGGAGCAAACCTAATGGCAGGATATATCGGTTCTAAGGCGGTCAACCTCAGTACCACTGGGGCTGATATTAATGGTGATGCCAATATAGATGGTGATCTTTCCTTTCGTGATAACGACAAAGTAATCTTCGGTGCCGGTTCAGATCTCCAACTATACCATGATGGATCGCATAGTTATATCTCAGATCAAGGCACTGGTAATTTAAGAATTGCGGCATCTGATCGCATTCAGTTTTACAATGCTGCAACAGATGAAGTTTTAGCACAGTTCATTACGGATGGTGAAGCTGAGTTAAGATATAACGGGTCAACTAAACTCGCCACCACCAGCACAGGCATACAGGTCACAGGTAATATAGCTAATGCTTCTGGCGATTTAACACTAGATGTTGCAGGAGAAATTAATCTTGATGCAGGTGGTCAACAAATATTCTTTCAGAAAGGTGGAACAACTTTTGGTCAATTTGGTACGGAGTCAACACCAACTAATTTTACTATAGAGTCTACAGTTTCTGATGGAGA
>VMHT01133102.1_pt1 | contig 17938 bp, 16 predicted proteins | sample 4693611 | NCBI WGS metagenome assembly VMHT01 (sample SAMN12280063, study PRJNA550983) | marine metagenome | isolation source: seawater sampled from same location over 5 years 0.02-0.2 micron viral filtrate | place: USA: collected off the coast of southern California halfway between the port... ...
AGTGGTAAAACGGAAGAAAAAATGTTTGATTTTTATTCTGATGCTTATAGATATTATAATGATTTAGTAGATGATGAAAAAGGTGGTGGAACTACTACAATTATACTTCAAGGATATTCAGACAAATATGATGAATTTGAAGATATTTTTTATTTCGACGATAAAACAAAACAAAAATGAAAACAGTATTTAACAACACCGATTGTGTGCATACATTTGCGCAACGGACACAACAAACAGGGCGCACCTCAAATAACAATATCTTTTTTGAGGGGGATAGTATATATTCGTACGGCTACCACTACGAGCTAGGACGCTTTTTAGATGATAAAACTATATTAATAAACGATAAGGGATACAGCCCCACAACAGGCAAACATATAGGTTTGTTGGCTGGTGCGACATCTCAATACAAACAATATTACACAACCAAAACAGATATACATTTGGTTCATACCGAAATAATGTATCTTAAAAAGAAACTATCTAAGGCCAGAAAACCTCAAATGTATATTAGTCAAATCTACAGTTTGTGGAATTCCTTTAATGAATATATAAACGAGCGCAAACAAAATCAATTAAGAAAACAAAAAGAGTACAAAGAACTTCTTTTATTTGTAGATAGTTTACAAGAAGAAACGAGCATTGAAGATTTGCGCAATTGGGCAAAAGGACAAGAAAAGAAGAAATGAGAAAAGCAAAAAAAGCAATTGACTAAAAACCTTGCTAAATTTAGGGCATACGAAAGCAACTATTTTCGTATAGGTGGTAAAGATTATTTGCGCCTGTCTGAATGCGCTCAATTCGTTGAAACCTCACAAGGCCTTAAGATAGATATCAAAGAGGCAAAGCGTTATTTAAAGATACTTAATAGTGGCTTATCCATGCGAGGGCAAAAAATAGGAGGTTACACCACAATATCTTTCGATAAACTTTTGCGCATTGGGTGTCATAATATAAGCAAAGAAGAGATAAAATATATAAATGAATTAATATGAATAGGAACATATTTGAAAATAACTTACGAATAATTAAAGAAAGTAAAACAAAACAGAGCAAAGAAATAAACTACCTAAAGGATAAGGACTTTATTAAGTGGTTGAATAACAACGGTTTGATTAAGTGGTTGAAATAAAAATAGTATAGAAAGTAGAGTTTTTTTAGTTTGTTTAATAATCAGGGGCGCACATTGCGCTCCTTTTTTATACCCATGCTTTAAAAATGCTATAAATACAATAAATACGGTTAAATGTGGGATACTCTGACTGACGACCACCACTCATACCTTATATATCCACTCTCTACCTACTTAATCATTTCCACCTGACACTGAATTCAATAGGTATGAATTTAATACCCATACTTGTGAATCTAATAGGGTATTTGTATATTAGCTATGAATTTAATAGGTATGCCAAAGAGGAAGATAAAACCAATTCCATTGCATTTGCAAGACACAGATAAAGCTCGTAAAGCTATCTCTTGGGCATTTAGAAGCTATTTAAAGGCATATCCCGTACCAAGTGGAGATATGTATCATATTATTGTAGATAATGGCGTAAAACGCCTTAAATCACCTCAAACGTACAAGAAAGAAGAATTGAATGAGGTTTTATGGGGCATATATATAAAATACTACGATAAGCATTTAGAGAAAGTAGGTTATGAATCATAACTGGTTACTCATGTTATTATATAATACATGTTATATTATTTACTTAGAGTGTATCATGTTAATATGCTTTATAAGGCATAACCTTATTAAGATGCATATTAAGATACGATACATGTTATTACTCTTTAAGATATATATTATATATATATGCCATAAAGGCAGGTGCGTAATCAATAAGTACACTTAAACAAATAATTATTATTTAGATATGAAAACCATAGAATTAGAATTATCAGTTCCAACAACCTTATCAGACATTACGCTTGGGCAATACCAGCGATACATGAAAGTGATAGAAGATAATGAGGGCGATGACAATGCTGGTGAATTTATAACACTAAAGACTATTGAGATATTCTGTGACATCTCACTAAAGGAAGTATTGAGTATTCCTGCTAAGGATGCCGATAGAGTGCTAACTATAATCAACAAGGCATTTGAAGAGAAGCCTAATCTAATACGTAGGTTTGACTTGCTTGGAGTAGATATGGGATTTGAACCTAAGTTAGAGAATATTGCTTTAGGGGCATATATAGACGTTGAAGATAATATATCTGATTGGAGTAAGATGCATAAAGCGATGGCAGCACTTTATAGACCTGTCAACTTTAGCCAGAAAGATAAATACACAGTAGCACCTTATGACGCAAGCGAAGAAGTGTCAAAACTTATGAAGGAGATGCCATTAGATGTAGTGATGAGCGCAATGGTTTTTTTTTACGCTTTAGGGAAGGAGTTATTGAAAGCTATCCCGAGTTATATACAGAACAATCTGACGGAGGAACAGACTTATCAGCTCAAGCAAACTTTGGCGCAAAATGGGGTTGGTATCAATCAATCTACGGACTCGCTGGAGGAGATGTTCTCAAGTTTGATGCAGTTACCGAACTTCCAATATTCAAGTGCCTCAACTTCCTAACCTTTGATAAAGAGAAAAACGAAATAGAAGCAGCAATGATAAAGAAAGCATATAAGAGATGAGAGAGTTTTATGATTTAATGGACAAGATTTACACATACCTAAATGGTAGTCCAAGTGTAACCACAGTAACCTTTGGTAATATATTCGATGTTGACTTAGCTAAACAAACGCTGTTTCCATTGGCACACGTTAACGTGCAGAACGTATCGTTCTCAGAACACACAATGACTTTCTCTATGCAGGTAATCTGTATGGACATTGTAGATGCCTCTAAGGATGATAAACTGGCAACCGATTCAGTTCCGTACAAAGGACTAGATAATAGGGCAGATGTGCTAAACACACAGCTTACGGTAATCAATGGATTGCAAAGCTCACTTAGAAGAGGTGGTCTTAATGATGTGGACTACGTTCTAACATCAGATGCAACTGCCACACTATTTGAAGATAGATTTGAGAATCTGCTTTCAGGATGGGCATTAGAATTATCCATTGAGATTCCCAATACAGACATGAGACTTATAAATTCAACAGGAGACGGTTGTAGGTAATGGACATTAGATTCAAAAATACAGAGGACTACATAAAATCATTTGCCGAAAGCAAACTGGTTCAGTATTTCCTTGAGTCGTATGAAACTGTAAGAAGTAGAGGGTTTGGAGGAAGTTCTCAGGTTCGCTCTAGTGGCGCAGGTGGTGAGTCTTTGAATGTAAAGGTAGAAAACAATGGTCTCGACATAAATCTATACGGCAATTCTTACCTAGAAGCTGTTGATGAAGGAACAGCACCATTCTCACCTCCACCAGAGGCTATAATAAACTGGTTGCAAACAAAGCCAGTTACACTTAAAGACTTTAAGACAGGTAGAGAGCTAGACAGGACTCCATCTAACCTAAGAAGCGTTGCTTACAAAATAGGTGAAGCTATATCGCTTAGAGGTATTGCGCCAACAAACTATATAAAAGAAGTTGTAGAAAGAGGGTTTGATGAGATATTAAACGGAATAACGCCTTCACTTAAACAAGATGTAAAAGAAAAACTAGACACAATACTAACAAAAGTAGGTTATGTCAAAAAGGGAGATAACTGGGTATTGAAAACAAAATAGAAAACTATGGCAAATTTATTATTACGTTCACCTCAATACAAAACTGCAACAAGTACAGCTTCAGCAAAAATAACTATATCTATAGACACCGTACTTAGATACACAATAATCAAGAACGCTATAAACAGTAGGGTTGTATTTGATATAGCAGAGTTGTGTAGAGATTATATTGAACCCAGTTTTACGCAAGCAACACCGAATACACCAACCACACCACCGAATTCAGCAGCTACAATAACTATAAGCACACAAATAACCAAATATGATGCTGCTGACGGAACTGGTAATGCAACTGTAGAAAATCCTGTAGGTGATGTAGGTTATGATGGGTATGGTAAATTTTCTGATGGCGTAAGCCCAACAATAGAGTCAGTCACAGGAACAGTATCAGGTACTGCTTTGCAAACTAACACAGATATTTATTTACCTCCAAGCACTGCTAGTTATATACCTGTAAATTATGGAGATACTTATTTTGAAACATCAGCAGCGGCAACAGATGGCACAAAATACTATGTGGGTAGCCCATTAAGAACCTTTACAATACATACTGTTTGTGACTCTAAGTTTGGCTCATCTAAGATTCACTTTGTAAATAGGTTCGGTGCGGTACAAGAAATGTATTTCTTCCACAAGTCTACAGAGAATATAACCACGACTAGCGAAAGCTACAAGAGAAATATATTTAACTACGCTACTACTAATTACAGCAGCACCGACCATCAGATGCAGAAGTTTAATACTAATGCCACAAAGAAAATAACACTAAACACGCCCTTTGTTACAGAACAATTCAATGAGGCAATAGAAGAGTTAATGCTTAGCGAGTATGTATGGTTAACTCAAGGAAGTATAACTCACCCCGTAACACCATCTACAAAATCACTAAGGTTCAAAACATCTGTAAACGACAAGTTAGTTCAATACACTATTGAGTTTGACCACACTTCAAGTGTGATAAACAATGTTAGATAATGAATAAAGTTCTATTATACATAAAGGATTCTGATGGCAATTTCCAAGAAGTTGACCTGTTTGAGGATGAAACCATAACTATAACATCTAAAATACAGGATATACGAGATATATCTAAAATATTCACAGACTTCTCTCAATCCTTTACGCTTCCAGCATCAAAGAAGAACAATAAGATATTTAAGCACTTCTACAACTACAATATATCAGAAGGTGCGTTTGATGACAGAAAAAAGGTTGATGCGATAATAGATATAAATTATATACCCTTTAGAGAAGGAAAGATATTCCTTAATGGTGTTAAAATGAAGGATAATTCACCCTTCGCCTATAACATAACATTCTTTGGAAACACCGTTACATTAAAGGACTTGCTTGGCGATGATGAGTTAGAATCACTTACTTGGCTTGATAATTTTGAATATGAATATACGAGTCCAAACACCAAGACAAGACTTACAGGCAATCTAAATCAAACGGTAAACAGCGTAGTTAAATACGACCCAATAGTCGTTCCATTATTGACTCACACAAAGAGACTTTATGTAGATACAAGAAACCCAGAAGGTCATAATGCCGATACATTAGCTGGAAACTTATACTACCACAATAATTCTCATAGCGAAGATGTTGCATTAAGGTTCGAAGATTTAAAGCCAGCATTAAGGCTAATATATGTTATTGAAGCTATTGAGGAAAAATATCCAGATATAAGATTTACAAGAGATTTCTTTGATTCGGAGGCTTTTATTGGTGATGGCACAACTACAAATAGAGGACTTTACATGTGGTTAAGTAGAGAAAAAGGTCGTATTGGCGGTGAGGGCGGTCAATCAATAGAGACAACACTAAAAAACTTTTCTTATTCATCTGGAGACCAATTAAACACTTTTGAGGGTACGTTTAACTTTTCCGATTCTGGTGCAGACACAGACTCTTTGCTGACTACAAACAGTTTTTCTACTGGGCTAAAACCAAGAGTTTACCGATACACAAAATTAGATTTAAGCACAATAAATACAACTTCAGGATTTTACTCTATAAAAATAATAGATACGCTTGATAATAACGCTATTCTTTTAAATGAAGAGGATTTAAGTGGAGACCAGACGGTTACTCTGACAATGAGCAGACAAACTACAAGTGTACTTTATGGGCTTAAATTCCTAGTAACATCTGAAGGGGGGTTTCAATCTGAATTTACATTAAGGATAAGACAGATAACAGAAAATGGTTATAGCACAAGCACAACTAAAGACGGAACCTTCGTTCCAGATAATATTACAGCAACAGCAAGTGGTTTAGTTAAGCCCACTGAGAGATTACCTAAATTAAAAATATACGATTTTCTTACAAGTATATTCAAGATGTTCAATCTAACAGCTTATTACGTTGATGATAGAAATGATGCTGATTATGATAAGATAAGGGTTTTACCGTTAGATGAATATTATAGTGATAATCCAAGTATATTTGACATAACTAAATACGTTGAATCATCTGAATCTGATGTTGAATCAACAATACCATTTAGTGAAATAGAATTTAAGAATAAAGAGCCAAAGACACTACTAATGCTTCAGCATAAAGAGGCTTTTAATGAGGTTTTTGGTGATGCCATATACAAACCGCAAAACGTAGACAGAGGTAAGCCATACAAAGTTGAATCTAAATTTGAACACTTTAAGTTTGAGAGAATTAAAGATGTAAACCCAAGTGGTAATTTTGCTGCAAATAACGGACTAACCAACTCTCAATGGGGATATTCGGCAGGAGACAACTTTAAGCCAGATGCAAGCTCAACACCTAAGACTGGTAATTACGATTCCGTTTTGATGTCTCCAGCTATTTTTTATTGCATTAAGATAACTGGACTTTCGGGAGACGGTAGATTGAATTGGAATGGCGTATCTCACGAGGCACTTGGTTCGTATTGGAAACCATCTAATACAGTCGAAAGTGGAAGTACATCAACAGCTCCAGATTTTACTATAAACTTTGATGACGAAGAGGATGAGTGGAACTTAACTAATTATGGAGGAACTACAAACTCATTATTTAAGAAGTTCTATCAAACATACATAGAAGATATTTTTAATCCAAAGAAAAGAACATTTAAGTTAACGGCACATTTACCGAACAGAGTATTACTTAACTATAAATTGAATGATAGGTTTCAGGTTGGAGACAAAGTATTCACTATAAATTCAATCAACACAAACCTAAGAACAGGTGAGTCTGAATTAGAATTACTAAACGTATTATGATAAAGCAGATTATAGATTTATTGCAAGTATCTGATTGGTATGGCATATCTCATAACATAGACATTGCTAAAGGAATGTATAAGGGATGCTCTAATTGGGATGATGTAAAAAGACAGATAGAAAGAGTGAAACAATCTAAAGCATACAAGAATGGCTGAACAAAAGATACTCATATCGATAAATATTAACGATAAGCAAGCTAAGAAAGGTGCTGATGGAGTTGCTAAATCATTAAGTAAAGTAGAAAGGGCGCAAGCAGAACTTAATTTTGAATTGAGTGCTGCTGGTAAAGAATATGCTAAATTAAAAGCAGCCACAAATGACCAGAGATTAGCTAACAACCTAGCAGCGAAGTCTGCTGTTAATATGGCTAAAGGAATAAAGCAAGGAAGGGCTCAATCTGGTCTTAACAACGCAATATTACTTGAAACAGGTCGTTTAGCATCAGATGCTAGTTTTGGATTTACGGCGATAGCGAATAACCTGTCTCAGGTTGTAACATTGTTTAGTTCATTCGCAAAAACAAATGGTGGTGTAATAGCATCCATCAAGGAATTAGGTAAGTCATTACTGGGTACTGGGGGTCTGCTTATTGGTATTCAGCTTTTAATTTCATTCGGTCCAAAACTTGTTAAATTGCTTGAAAACACATCAGCTAAAGCTGTTGACTTAAAACGTGCATTTAAAGACGCTGGGAATGAGGTTCAAGAAACTGCAGGAAGGTTTCAAACATATATAGCAAGATTACAGGACGCTAATACTTCTCAAAAAGAACAAGAAAAAGTTGTTAAATTGCTTAACAAAAAATTTCCTGACTATATAAAACAAATAAATGAAGCTGGTGTATCTATTGAAAATATAAAGGATTCAACTGATGATGCTACAAAACAGAATCTACTATATGAAGAATCAATAAGAAGAATAGCAAGGTCAAAAGCTGCTCAAAAAGCTATTGAAGAAGAAGCTGCTGCTGAAATTCAATCTACTTTAAATGTAGAGCGTATTTTACGAAAAACATACAATATGACTTTAGAGGAAGCTACGGAAGCAACTAAAGTTTATAACGAAGAGTTAAAGAATGGTGAAACTATTATGGCTGGTGGTCTTGGCTCAACAACAATGACTAATTCAGCTATAAATAGGCAGTCTGAAAATATAAAAGTTTTAGTAAATAATTTAAAAGTAGAGACAGACCAAAGGAAGAAAAATATACAAATATTAGAGGATTATATTATTCTTGGAGATGAAGAAACAAAGAAAAGAAAAGACAGAAATCGGATATTCAAGGAGGCTGACCTTGACTTTGAAAAAGAAATACTTTCATCTCAACAGAGAATAGAAAAATTAGAAGCAAGGCACGAAAAAGACCTAATCGCTATAAAAATAAATGCGATGGGGGAAAAAGCTGCATTAAAGCAATCTGAATTTGAGCAAGACCAGTCCAGAAGGTTAAGAGACTTTTTGCAGAGCGAAGCTACTCTCACACAGAAACAACTTGCCGAAGAAAGGTATAATAATTCAATAGCGAAATCAAAAGAGAGTTTATATAAATACTTAATTCAACTTGATGGCGAATACAACGCAACAATATCTGACCTTGAGGAAAGAAGAGAACTTGAAGATTTATCTGCTTTTGGTAAGGCATTACAGATATTTAACACAGAGAGACTAAAGTTTCAAGAGCAGTTTCTTAAAAGCTATACTGACTCTGAAATAGATAGGGTTGAGGTTGCAAAGCAATTAGAAAACGATAGGTTTAACAATGAAATGCTAAATCTTAAAGCAATAAGAGAGCAAAGGATTGCTGATGGAGAAACAATATTTGAGATAGACCAAAAAATTGCGAATGCAACAGTAGCAAATTCAGAGGCGAGTATCGCACTTGCCCAAGCAGAGAGGGATGCTAAAATAGGTATAGCCAATCAAGTTGGAGAAGCTATTGTTGCGGTTGCTGGCGAGGGTTCTACTGTTGGAAAAGCAGCTTCTGTTGCAATGGCTATAATGAATACAAGAGAGGCATTTACTGCTGCGCTTGGGGCTAAACCATACAGTGCTTTTAACATAGCTCAAGCTGCTGCTGTGCTTGCAATGGGATTCAAGCAAGTAAAAGAGATAATGGCTGTTAAAATTCCAGGAAAAGACCCTGCTTCAAGTGGTGTCGGAACAGTAATAGAAGCACCAGACTTCAATGTTGTTGGCGCATCACAGACATCTCAACTTGCACAAACTGTAGCAGGAGAACAGGCGAAACCAGTAAGGGCATTCGTAGTAGGAAAAGACATTTCAACACAACAAGAAATGGATAGAAATATAACAAACACCGCATCATTCGGTTAATTTAATAGTATGAAGGTAATAGAATTATTTATAGATGAAGAGGGAGAGTTCTCAGGTATTGATGCTATATCAATCGTAGAGCAACCAGCCATAGAAGAGAACTTTGTAGCTCTGAAAGACGATATTAAGGTTGAGCTTGCAGATGTAGACAAGGAAAAACGCATCCTTATGGGTGCTGCACTTGTTCCTAATAAGAAAATATATAGAAGAGATAAAGAAGATGAGTATTATATATATTTCTCCGAAGATACTGTAAGAAGAGCATCTGAACTATTCTTGATGAAAGGAAACCAAAACAAGTCAACTCTTGAACATCAGGCACAACTGTCAGGAATGTCTGTTGTAGAGTCTTGGATAATAGAGGATGAGCAGTATGATAAGTCTCGTAAGTATGGACTAAATATGCCAGTTGGTACTTGGATGGTATCAATGAAAGTAAACAATGATGATGTTTGGCAGGACTACGTTAAGACAGGAAAAGTAAAAGGATTCTCAATAGAGGGCTACTTTACCGATAAAGTTGCTATGTCAATGATTCAGAAAGAGAACGAAGCTGCTGAGGTACTTTTAGAGATTGCAGATAGCATTGAAACTGGCAAACTAAACCTAAAAACATACGGAGACTACGGAAGTGGCGTTAGAAACAATGCAAAAAGAGGTATTGAGCTAAATAAGAAGGTAAATAACCGTTGCGCAACCTCTGTGGGGAAAATAAGAGCGCAGCAGCTCAGTAGAGGTGAAAAACTGAGTGTGTCAACGATAAAACGCATGTATTCTTACCTATCAAGAGCTGAAACATACTATGATGCAGGAGATTCTAATGCTTGTGGCACAATTTCATACCTATTATGGGGCGGCAAGGCTGGTTTAGCTTGGAGTAGGGGTAAACTTAATGAATTAGGTGAAATAAACTTATCTACTAAAGAAATAGATGGTAGATTGGCTTATGATACTAAAGAAAGAGCGTTAGAAGTAGCTAAAGATATAGGTTGTGACGATTTTCACGTTCATGAAGTGAATGGGCAAGATTGGTATATGCCTTGCAAAGAACATAAATTAGCAGAATACGATGACAAGGGAAGAATTAGAAGAAGCAAGAAAGCACCAAAGTCTGATACTCCAAATCCTAATCCAAAACGAGGAAGCAACCGCAATCCAAAGGGTGCTGCTGGGAAGAGCAGGGGAGTTAATGTACCCGACAGAGTGTTAAAGTCGTTACAGAAGAAAGCTAATGATTTTAACGATAAGTATAAATCTAAAAAGGGATATGGAACTACTGTTGGGCAATTAAAGTCAGTATATCAACGTGGTGTTGGTGCTTTCCAAACATCTCACAGTCCTAATGTAAAGTCAGCAGAACAATGGGCGCAAGCTAGAGTAAATGCATACATATACCTTTTAAAGAATGGTAGACCTCAAAATGCTAAATATATTACAGATTACGATTTGCTGCCAAAGAAACACCCTAAATCAAGTAAGAAATGAAAAGTAAAGAAACCGTAGGACAACAAGTACCATCAAACTCAAAAAGAGCTTGTTTATGTAAGGATGGAAGAACATACGCAAGGAGATGCTGTGATGGCACTCTTAGAGGTCAGGGTATAGGAAAAATAAATGCCTAAAAATCTAACAGTACATTAAGTACTTGTTATTTATCTATAACTATAACTGTTAATTAACATAATATGGAGAGTAAAGCTACAAACATTCTAAATGATATTATGCAAAAACTTTCTGCTATTAGTGAGATAGAAACTGAAAAGGTTGAGAACATTGAAGTTGCAGCCGAAGAAGTTACTGAATCTCCAGAGGTAGAAGAAGTTGCATTATCCGAAGATTCTGTTGAAGAAGTTGCTACTGAAGAAGTAGAGACTGCTCCCGAAGCTGAATCAACTGAAGAAGTTGAATTGGCTGAAGAATCCGAAAAAGAAACTACCGAAGAAGAATTGGAAGAAGATTCTGAAGAAGTAGAACTTATGGAAGGTTATGTGAAGGAAGAGGATTTTAACTCTAAAATCGCAGAACTTGAAGATATGATTAAATCTATGAAGGAAGAAATGATGATTGATTATGATAAGGTAAAGGCTGAAAAAGCTGAATTATCTTCTCAAGTCGAAAAGCTATCTGCTGAACCAGCAGCCGAGCCGATTGCACACGCACCATCACAAAAAATAGAACAAAAAGAGGTGATTAAATTCGGTCAGAATCGCCCTGCTAACACACTTGACCGAGTATTTTCTAAATTAAACTAACAAATAAAAAAGATGAGTACAAGAAATATTCAACTATCTGACGCAGACAATTCATTAAATAGTCTGACTACAACCTACGCTGGTGAGTTTGCAGGGAAATATATCTCGGCAGCTCTTTTGAGTGGTAAAACTCTTTCTGAGGGTTCTATTACAATAAAGCCAAACGTAAAGTATAAAGAAGTAATCAAAAAAGTTGCTTCTACTGACCTAATTACTAATGCAAGTTGCGATTTTGCAATTGATGCTGACGTTCTTACACTAACTGAGCGTATTCTTCAGCCAGAAGAGTTCCAAGTTAATCTACAACTATGTAAAAAAGATTTCCGTTCTGACTGGGAAGCTGTACAAATGGGATATTCTACATTTGACAATCTACCTCCAGCATTTTCTGATTTCTTGCTAGGGCATGTTGCCGCTAAAGTTGCTGAGAAAACTGAACAAAATATCTGGGCTGGTGTAAATGCTAATGCTGGTGAATTTGACGGGCTTACTGTTTTAATGGCTGCTGATGCAGACGTAAGCGATGCTTCTAACTCAACTCACACACAGTTTTTATCATCAAACATTGACCAACTTTTAGGTAATGTAGTTGATGCACTTCCTTCTGCTGTTTACGGTAAAGATGACTTGACAATATATGTGCCTACAGTTGCATATCAAGCATATATCCGTTCATTAGGAGGCTTTGGAGCGCAAGGACTAGGTGCTGCTGGTACAGACTCTAAAGGAGCGCAATGGTACAATATGGGCAATGCTCTTAGCTTTGAAGGAATTAAGATTCAGCTTGCTCCTGGAATGCCAATAGACCATATCGTAGCTGGACAGGCTTCTAACTTGTTCTTTGGAACAGGATTATTGTCTGACCATAATGAAGTAAAAGTTATAGACATGCAAGACATTGACGGAAGTCAGAATGTTCGTGTGGTTATGAGATTTACTTCTGGTGTACAGTATGGTATTGGTTCTGACCTTGCCCTTCTTACTTTAGCATAATAATTGTTTAACTTAAAAGGGTGGTTAACGCTGCCCTTTTTACTAAAAAAATATAAATAATGGCTTGTGATTTAACTGGAGGAAGATTAAGACCTTGTAAAGATGCCGTAGGTGGTATAAAAAAGATTCACTTTGTTGACTTTGGAGACATGGGTGCGTTTACTTACGGAACAAGTGATGAAATAACAGATACTGCTAGTGCTGTAACTTTTAATTACTATACTTACGATGTTAAAGGTAACTCTTCCTTAGAAACTAATATTACATCTTCTTTAGAGAATGGAACAACATTCTTTGAGCAGGTTGTAAACTTAACACTGTTTAAATTAACTAAAGAAGATAATAAAGAGTTGAAACTTATGGCGTATGGTAGACCACACGTTGTTATTCAAACTTTTGATGATAAATTCTTAATGGTTGGTTCTGATAATGGCGCTGATGTAACTGGTGGTACTGCTGTAACTGGTACTGCTATGGGAGACCTAAATGGATATACACTTACTCTAACCGCAAACGAAATTCGTATGCCGTCTTTTGTTGATGGAGGTACTGATGCAAACCCATTTGCAGGTTTAAGTAACGCTACTGCTTCTGAGGGAACTCAAAGAGACCCTTCATAAATTTAATAGGGGTATAAATCTAAAAGGGGGCTTAATTGCCCCTTTTTTTGTATCTTTGAAACAAATAAAGTCATTGTTATTACTTTAGTATGCGTGTATTAACAACATCTACAAGCGACCAAACTATTAAGATTGCCGCAAGAAGAGACGTAGTTGGAACTATTAATCTTGAGGTTATAAATAAATCTACAAGAAAGACTGAATCATATAGCTCTAGCATTGAGTGGCAGTTGTACGCTGTTAACCCAGAGAATGCAGATGTTAATTGGGAGTCGGGTGGTTTTACATCGTCTCAAGGAAATATATTCTTAGAGATAACAAATCAGTATGCGCTTAAAGAGGGTAATTATTATACGTTGAAGTTAATTGATGATAACGGTGAATTATACAGAGACGTTGTATATTGCACAGACCAGACTGATTACGATAAGTATAACCCTAATAAGAATAAATACACACAAGAGAGTAGCTTTGATGATAGCTATATTATATTATGAAAGACGAAAGCACAATACATATTGTACAGTTAGGTTCTTACTCTAAACCAGAGGTAAAGGAATACTATAACGAGGATTGGGTATCTTACGGAGACGATAATGATTATTTCAGTTATCTTATAGATAGATACAACGGAAGCCCTACAAATAATGCTGCTATCAACGGCATATCCGAAATGATTTACGGAAGAGGTCTTGATGCAACCGACAGTAAAGATAAAGAATCGGATTATAAGGAGATGAAAGAGCTTCTTAATAAAAATGTTATTAAGCGAATAACTCATGATTACAAAATGATGGGTCAAGCTGCTCTTCAAGTTATATACACTAAAGACCGCTCTAAAATTGCTCAGGTAGAACATATACCAGTAGAGACATTAAGAGCCGAGAAATGCAACGCTAAAGGCGAAATAGAGGGGTATTTCTATCATAGTGATTGGTCTAAATATAGGTCAAGTGATAAACTCACAAAAATACCTGCTTTTGGCACTTCTAAACAATCTATTGAGATATTATACATAAAACCGTATAGAGCTGGTTACAAATACTATTCTCCAGTAGATTATCAAGGAGGTTTACAATACGCTGAACTAGAAGAAGAGATTGCCAACTATCACATAAATAATATTCAGAACGGACTTTCTCCAAGCATGCTTATTAACTTCAACAACGGTACTCCAGATGCAGAGCAAAGAGATGCTATTGAGACAAGTATAATGAATAAATTTAGTGGTAGCTCTAATGCAGGTCGTTTTATATTAGCTTTTAATGATAGTAAAGAACTTGCAGCAACTATTGAGCCAGTACAACTATCGGATGCTCACCAGCAGTATCAATTCTTGTCGGATGAGAGTATGCGTAAAGTAATGGTATCGCACCGTATAGTATCACCTATGCTTGTAGGTATAAAGGATAATACAGGTCTTGGAAATAACGCAGAGGAATTACAGACTGCTTCTGTTCTTATGGATAATACAGTTATAAGACCAATGCAGGTTACAATACTTGATGAACTTGAGAAGATACTTGAGTACAACGGAATAGAACTTGATATATATTTTAAGACATTACAACCTCTTGAATTTACTGACTTAACCAATGCTATTAGCGAAGCTGAGATAGAAAAGGAAACAGGTGTTAAAAAGGATATAGAAGAAGAAGTGAAAGAAAAGGTAGAGGAACAAATTGAAAATGTAGAATAAAATGCCATCAGCACTATTTATAAAAAGAAGCGACCTAATAAACAATACGGCACTTAGCGGTAATATAGATACTGATAAATTTATTCAGTTTATCAAAATAGCGCAGGATATACATGTTCAGAACTATGTAGGTTCAGGTCTATATGATAAAATATCAAATGATATTATAGCTGGTACATTATCTGGAGATTATCTAAACTTAGTAAATGACTACATACAGCCGATGCTTATTCACTTTGCTATGACCGAATACCTACCATTTGCAGCATACACTATTGCTAATGGCTCTGTTTATAAAAAAGGAGCTGAGAATAGTACTATCGTGAATAAAGAAGAGATTGATTCTTTAATTGCAAAGGAGAGAGATTATGCCGAGTATTACACTCAGAGATTTATAGATTACATGAGCTTTAATGCTCCAAGTAAGTTTCCTGAGTATTACAACAGTAGCAATGATGACGTTACACCAGATAAAAATGCCTTGTTTAACGGATGGATGCTGTAAGTAAATATAAACCTAAGAAAGATAACGAAAACAAATTGAAGTGTTACTTAAATATTAATACTTCTGGTAATAAAGAAAAAAAGATAAATAATGGCAAGTTTAACAGGCAATAAGATAAAGGACACTTACAAGGGTCTGATAAAGACTACTGATAACGCTGAATTAAGCGCAACTGCAAAAGAGCTTACTGATGGTAATGGTAATGGCTCTGGTGTTACACTAGACAATTCTGGTAATGTAACAGCTACATCTTTTACAGGTGATGGTTCTGGTCTTACTAACTTGCCTAGCGGTGCTGTATCTAGCGTAAACACCCAAACAGGAGCTGTTGTACTTGACACCGATAATATTGCGGAAGGGAGTGCTAATCAATACTTCACTACTGTAAGAGCAGTAAACGCAGTTACAGGTGGTAATTTAGATATGGGTAGCTACAATGTAACTACCACAGGAAAGATTTACTTTGCCAATGTATTTAGTACAGAGGGAGATTTACCAAGTGCATCTACATATCATGGAATGTTCGCACACGTTCACGCAACGGGGAAAGCATACTTTGCACACGCTGGTTCTTGGCACAAGCTATTAGACGAAGATAGCAGCAACACAGATGACTTATCTGAAGGCAGTTCTAATCTATACTTTACAGACGCAAGAGTAAGCGCAAATAGTGCGGTAGCTGCTAATACAGCAAAGACAGGTATAACAACGGCACAAGCTACAGACATACAAACTAACAACGCCAAGACAGGAATAACAACGGCACAGGCTGACGAAATAACAGCTAACACCGCAAAGGTGACAAGAAGAACAGTTATCGCAGGAGGAAACACTTTAGCCTCATCAGAAGATTTAACTTTTGTAGCAGGTTCTAACGTTACGATTACTGAATCTGGTGGAGATGTAACTATATCTTCTTCAGGAGGCGGAGGAGGCGGCGGTGGAGACATTACTGCTGTTACTGCTGGAAGTGGTTTAACTGGGGGCGGAACAACAGGAGACGTAACCCTTGATGTTATTGGCGGTACAGGTATTACAGCTAACGCAAATGACGTGGCTATTGATTTTAGTGAGTTCGATACAGACAATATTACAGAAGGCACTACAAATAAGTTTACAACTGCCACCAACATTACTAAGCTAGGCAATATATCAGTTAGTCAAGCAGTAGACCTTGACACAATGGAAAGTGATATTGCTACTAACACAGCTAAAAACACTTATCCATCTACCGATGCTACCAAAGTTGGTCATATTGCTGTAACACAATCAGTTGATTTAGATGCTATTGAAACGGCTGTTACTGCTAACACAGCTAAAGTAACCCGTAGACCAATTACAGCAGGTGGTAATACCTTAGAAACATCAGAAAGCCTTACACTTTCTGCGGGAAGTAATGTTACAATTACAGAAGCTGATGGTACTGTTACTATTGCTTCATCAGGTGGTGCAGGTAGTATTGATTTAGGTACATCTACAACAACAACATCTGTTGATATAACAAATTCAGGCGGTACAGATGCTACTATAAGTGAAGCGAGTGGTACAGCAGCAGGTGTTATGTCTACGGCACATCACGATAAACTTGATGGCATAGCAGCAGGAGCAGAAGTAAACCCAACTAATACAGACTCTTTAACAGAGGGTTCTAGCAACCTTTACTATACAGAGGGTAGAGTATCTTCAAATACAGCAGTAGCAGCTAATACAGCTAAGAATACTTACCCAAGCGCAGATGCAACTAAGCTAGCTGGAGTAGAAACAAGCGCAGATGTAACAGACGCTACAAATGTAACAGCAGGTCTAGTTGCTGCTACAAGTATCTCTGCGGGTGACAAAACTACCATACTTTCAAATATAGGAGCAGGTTCAGGTTCTGGAGCTGTTGATAGTGTGAACGGGGCGACTGGTGTAGTGGTCTTAGACACAGATGATGTTGCTGAGGGTACTTCAAATCTTTATTATACAGATGCAAGAGCAGATGCAAGAGTAAACTTACAGACAGGTTCAAACTTAGATTTATCTAGTAAGAGTACAACTAATTTAAGTGAGGGTACAAATTTATACTATACAGACGCTCGGGTTTCTGCCAATTCAGCAGTAGCATCCAATACAGCTAAAAATAGTTATCCTACGGCTGATGAAACTAAGTTATCTGGAATAGAGGCTGGCGCAGAAGTCAACCCAACGAATACTGATGGTCTTTCAGAAGGTTCTAGCAACCTTTACTATACTGAGGCAAGGGTGTCTGCCAACACTAATGTAGTGGCAAATACAGCTAAGATTAGTTTTGATAGTACGTCATCTACTAAACTAGGCACTATTGAAACAAACGCAGACGTAACTGATGCGACCAATGTAACTGCTGCTCTGGTAGCTGCAACAGGTATATCTTCAGGCGATAAAACAACAATATTAAGCAACATAGGAGCTGGTTCTGGGGCTGTAGATAGTGTTAATGGCGCAACAGGAACAGTAGTACTTGATGCTGACAATATAGACGATACTTCAACAACGCATAAGTTCACTACGGCTGCTAACCTTACTAAGCTAAGTAATATAGAAGATAATGCAGATGTTACTGAT
>VMHT01028762.1_pt1 | contig 17937 bp, 21 predicted proteins | sample 4693611 | NCBI WGS metagenome assembly VMHT01 (sample SAMN12280063, study PRJNA550983) | marine metagenome | isolation source: seawater sampled from same location over 5 years 0.02-0.2 micron viral filtrate | place: USA: collected off the coast of southern California halfway between the port... ...
AATAAAAAAAGGCATATGTACAATTAAAGCCCTTTTTTATTTTTTTATTTTATGATGAAGTTACTATCGTCTAGTTAGACGGCTACCTACATACATGGTCCCTACTCGCCGAAAATCTCGCCCAGATGGCTGACAGGGTTCGCATCCGGTGGCGCACCACATAATTAAAGCTATAAATAGGAAGAACATACAAAAGGTGCCTAGGACAGCGTTACAAGCTTCATTGCTTTGACAAGTGCCGACAAGTGCTCCAACCAAGAGATCGGTTACAATTTCGCCAATAATATTGTCATCATCATCGTCCTCGGCTCTAGCAACCTTGATACCAAATGCAAGGATTGCGAAAAGAACTGGAAGTATAAATTTAAGATTTCTGTTTTTAAACATGTTGATAAGAGAGTGCGATTTGAATAGTGGTATCTTAGTGTACTAAATCCTCTTCAATTTTTTGAACGAAAATGCATAAAATATTCTATAATGACCTTTGTAATTACGGTTGCTGTTAAAATCTTTTTTTTATATGGTTGTAAATCTGGAAAGTACTGTACTGTAAACAATGCGAGTGCAATTTCTAAGAAAAAGTTAGGAAAGTAAAACAAGAACTTCCTGTTGTTGGTTCCTAGAAAAAATAGTGTTCCTATGAATCGGTATAGGAAAAGTCCAATTAATAGCTTTTTTTCTATATCCGACAAACCCGTGTTCTTCGTCTTATCATCACCCACTTTCTCTCCATTCAAATGATTAAGTATGAAAAATAGGAGCATGGAATATGAAATCATATCGTTTATTTTGTCATATCTTTGATACATTATTCCTTTGCAAATATTCCAGTCTTGTAAAAAAAAACGTGGAAGCCAGCAATCGATACTATCAGCAAATATTATTGAGACTATCTTTAAAAAAACGGGAATGTTCAGTGTAAATAAAATAATAAACGTAACAAATATTCTTAAAATACTACTTATTAATAAGTATGAGGATTGTTTGGTCATTTATAATATTTAAATATTAAATTTTAAAGAGGCAACAAACCCAATTTACATAGCAAATACATTAGTGTTTTAAAAAAATTGAAATCATTTTTGGACATAGGTAAAAAAGTATACAACCTTCCATACTAGATCCTTCAACAACTAAAAAAACTATATAATGGCCCACTCTTGCATTTTCGATTGGTCCACCTGTTCTAAGAGTCAATTCAAGTTCCGGTGTTATTCTTGTGGTGAGCAGGTCCAGCGCGGGGATAATATCACTATGACGCACTCCTATCGTGACGGAATGACACTTCGTTCCGGGATGCGTACGGGGACCACCCGCTGGGTTCACATTGGATGCACGCCTTGTCGTTGGCTCTCCTGGAGAGACGGGACCTTCGATCCTTTCCTCAACGGAGTATGGACAGATTGGGATGCAAAAGTTCAAAGTGAGTTTGACGCACAAATATCAAGTTATGACGGGCATTGTTATCGCAGCGAATTCCTAGAAGATAAGGGTTATCCCGCCAAGAAATACATGTCTACTCGCATCAAACGAGGCGTGGTAAAATTTCAGGCTCTCTGGCGTGGATATCTTTACAAGAGGGCCCTTCCAATCGCGATTCAACAAGCACGCAGAGAAGCTGCACTCCGTGCATGGTTTGAACCTGGCGCTTTCAATCCAGGATGTGGACAAATGTACCGTTCGATTGCTGAACGCGATAAGCGTGTTCCCAATCAACCGGATAACCGGTTTGATATAGGCGATATTGTTGAGTGTCCTTTTGATGTGAGTACGCGTAGGGAATCAATTCATAAGGGTATGATTGTGTACGGGAAGTACTTAGTAGATTTCGTCGACGATGGGGCCGTTCGTCAAAACGGATGGCGTTATCTTGTCAAATTCAAAGATGGAGAAACGCTCTTGTATTCTGAAGAGACTTTGATCCGTCGTACCCTTCAAGTCAAAGAAATCAAAGAAACGATGTCTAGTTCCGGAGTGGATTGGAAAATGGAAGTACTACCACATTGCACATATACCAACCGATTCCGGGTACAAGCGCCACGGTGGCAGCACAAACTCCTTGTCAAACAAGGCAAGATTGAAGATGTTGGCTCGGACTTTTACCTATATCGGCTGGTTGCCAGTGGTCAGCTCAAATCATATACTGACGACTACTAAAGTAGTTATAAAAAAATTGAATTAAATTAAGTATTTTATAATAAAACTATTCTACCCATACCAATACAATGACCTACGAATACGGTTTCCATGCTTTTAACACTTTGATTCTCATTTGCTGTTGGATTACTATCTCATTTATGTTTATGCACTGGGCATTTAACCAATGCATGCAACAGTGTTCCACCATGGTTGATAAATTTGAAGATCTCACTTCGCAATCAAATTCGGCTTCACGCACAAAATCAGACCCGTACTTGGGGTCGCATAAAATTCATAAAGAGTAGTTATGCATCGGTAATTACCAATTGCTTTTGATTAATTAACATATACTTTTCAAATTCTCTCCAAAATTCTTTGGACCTCCACTTTTTTTCTTGCATTTTTTCAATTGTTTGTATTGAAAATGGTCTTAGTTCCTTATCTGTCATTATTTTTCTTAGTAAAAACACTGTGATATGTTTATCTAATTCCATTTCTGCGATTTGTTTATATTTTGTTTTGAATTCTGAATATAATCTCATGTAAATAGCTGTACATTTGATATCCATCCATGTGGTCATATGTTTATTATAAAATGTTTTGAATTCCTCATTCTCCATTAAATTGGAGAGATCTTTTAAAAACTCATTATTTTCAACAATCTTCTTTCCGTTATTAATTAAAATATCTTCTTGTTTATTGTGTTTTATTATTGAATCCATATATAATTATTATAAAATATGTTTTCAATATATTTTTCCTATTACATTGGTCCTAGTTCCATATCTGTCTCATCTTTTTTATGTGTATTATTTTTACCTTCGCAGCATTCTTCCTTACAAAAGGTATATATATCCCTTATACAACAGCAACAATCGATATAGTCAGATAAAGGCCCTTCTTTTAAAAAGCAGTACATAATTAAAGTTAGTGAAAGAGTAATGGTTGATATTTGCCATGAAGTTAATACGCTAATATCGTCACTCTCACAATCTGATTTTGATTTATTCGTATTTACTGCAACGTCATAACTTTGATCCATATTACCATTAATATTATTTACAACTGAGTTAATACACTCAACTGTATGATTTTGATATGTGATAATTGTTTTATTTTGATAGCTATAAACAAAAACTTTTTCATAGGTTGTGTTAAGAATTGTTTCATTTATGTACCTCGTTTTATTTATGTATCTCGGCGTATTAATATAGTTAGGTGTATCTATGTACCTTGTTTCATTAATGTACCTCGTTTCATTAATAATTTGAGTTACATTTATAGTTGAACTACACTCCGTTGTACCCACTATGTGGCGTCTTACGGGCATTAGATAAGAATTTGAATCTCCGGCATAACTACCCCATTGATTTTGTGTAACCCATGTTACATTTAATGGATCTGGGCATTGATAAAATCTACAATGATAATTCTCTGTAGCCTCTTTTACCGTATCGCCATACCGTGACACCACATTACATTTGCCGGTGGCTTCTTCTATGCATTTTTTTTTACATTGTTCTAAAGTACCCCATCTGTAGTTTTGATGATTTGTTGCTTGTGACCAGGGACAATCCGGTCGTTTTCCAGTATGAAACGTATCATGATACCATACAGTATCTGGTATTTGATATTCTTGTGGCGCAATTGAAGATGCTACATAATCAACTGTGGCTGACCCAGTATTTGTACAGGAGATACCTGATACACATTTCATAGTCACACTACTGGGACAACCGATACATTCACAAGTAGTATCCGAACCCTGAGGACACCATATAGTATTTGTTTGACAGTCCCTGTACCCAGAAGCAGAGCAGGTTAATTTAAATGATTTTGATTCCTTAGCATTTACAGTACTTTGTTGATAGGCATCATGTCCGCTTCCTTGTGTTTTGATAGTACAATCGTTGCCCGCTCCACAATTTAAAGTAGTTGATCTACAAGTTCTTTCGCTATTTGTTCCACCGCAAGTTATATCATAGTCTCCTGTCCATATATTATTTTTACAAGCATCGTGACCAGTACAAGATACTGTTAGCGCGTCAATAGAATAAAAGTTTAAAAACAACACTAACATGAAAAAAACTTTACATAACCTTGTTTTCATTATATAACATTTCAATATATTTTTAATGAATTTTTTTCTTATAAAATTGAAAAGAATTTTGCTATAAGATCAATAGCATTCCCAACAATAACTACTATATATACATACTATATACAACAATGTCTACTACCCTTATAAGATCCCAGAAATGTTCATGGTGCGATTGTAAAATGCGCCGTGGCGAAAAGTGTTGGATTTTGAAATCTGGCAAATTTGATGCTCATATTAAAAAGATACTTTCCGTAATTTGCGGAAAAAATTACTTGAATGGCATTGGGCCCAAACTATTGATCATGTCTTATTTAACTAGGGTGTGGAATGCCGATGATTTTGAAGCTTACTGTACCGACTGCGGTATCTTTGATTTAAAATTTACCAAATCGGGTAGGACAATTGTTGCGCCTATGCGTCTCTCTGATGAAAAATTCGTCAAAGGAAGCGGTATCTCTGGTTGCGATCATTATGACGGTGGTTATGATAACGGTTGTCACCGAGATCACGAACTTGAAGATCGTCGCGACATCAAAGGATTTGTAGTGGAGGACGACATTTGTGAAGAGAGTTCAACGGAATCCGAAGATGAATCCGAAGTATCTGATTGGAGCGAAGAGGATGATGAATCAGATTGGAGTGGATGCGAATCCGATTAACTGTATTTAAAGCTTAATGTACTAAAAAATTGATTGTAATATATTTTTTATGCCTTATAATTATTAAACATGTATCCTATAACTAGCCACAAGGTTCCAGATTCCACTGTAACCTCGGATAATGATGAGTTAACTTGTATATGCTGTACAGAACCTTTGACAATAAAAAATATAGTGAATACAAAATGTAAACATCAGGTTTGTTCAGATTGCTATTACAAATGGGCAGGCGATCATAATTCTTGCGTCTTTTGTAGGCAGAAATTGTATGAGGGAGCAAGACACGAAGAGTATGTTAAACTAGGTAGAGATATCCAAAGAAGACAACTGGTTGTAAATGAACTTGGTGAAGAACAAACATATCTTGAACATCAAAATGCGAAACTAGCATTGAGATGTAGTGCCAAACTTATTGAGTTTGATGCTGCGAAAACCATGATACGAGAGAAAGCCATCGAGTATATGAATGCCGAGAGAAAGTTACGTGATGCAGAAGCATTTATTCAACAGATCCGTTTGTGGAAGAAAAATCCCACACAAGCTATTGAGATGTGGGAGAAAGAGATGGAGGTGTTGGAGAATGAGGCAAGAAAAGTTGTTATGAAAAAAATGCGCGAGTGTTTAAATGAAATGAGCGAGAAAAGAGTCGTTGTTCGTGCTAGCAATGTAGAAATTGAGGATATTGATGATGACTTTTCAAGTACGTTTGCCCAGTTATTTGATACTGGCGAACATCCTCTTATTGTTGGATTGGATTCTATGAGTTCTACCATAAATAGTGCAATTCCATTTTGGGATAACAATTATAACCAGGTTGATGAGGATTTTAACGATATGCCAGCCTTGGAATCCGACGTTCCTTATTTTCCTAGTAACAATATTACGGATTATAATGTTATAAATTATTATGATCCGAATATAAATCAATCGCCGACATATGTTAACGATCATAGATTAACAACCATTCAAATTACTCAAATGCTTGAAGATGTCATTGCATATGATATTCATAATCGATCTCCTAGGCAGAGAAGAGAAGAGTATAATCCGGCAGAACTTCACGGCGGTTATGCTCACGGACACGGCTAATTTACTTTAATAACTGGCAAAATACACTGATTATACCAATTGACTAAACTTTTTTTCTTGATTTTAAATTTTCCATAATAAAAGCTTTGTCTTAATCCAATTCGCTCCGCTTCAGAGAATATTTCATAATACATTTGAAATAAAAATACAATGGTGTTTTTTCTGTTATGTTGACAAGCGTAATAAAACAGTTGTAAAAATATATCTGATACACTTAACTGATAGTCTCCATTATGAGTTTCTGCGTAAAGTTGCTTTAATTGTACATGGTCTTGTACATATACTGCTTCTTTTCCACGATTAATAAGTTGTCGTTGCATTTTACTATATTTAAATAAAGTAAAATGTTTAAATTATTTCCATGATTTGGGAATCATATCAAATTCATAAATACCAATAAGTGGATTTTTAATTCCAGGGCCTTTTGAGGATGTACTTAAATATTTGGCAGCATATCCTAAAAAGTCCATAAACTGATCATATTTCCATGTACCAAACATATCTTCTCCAGCAGTCTTATCAACTTTATAACCAACTCTATTAACACTAAACATCAAAACATAACCGTTGAATTGTGTGTCAAGGGTACCGGGTGTTCCCTTTTTTGTAAAATTGGGATCATTCAACTTATTTTTCATTCCAAATGGATCAATATCATTACCCGGAATTACACTGTGAGCTGCGGTTGTCGGATTGAGCTTTGCAAGTGTAAAATATTTTGAATTTGTTGAGTCCAGACCACTTACATTCGACGTACCTTTATAATTTGGTGTATTATTATTGGTTGGACAATTTCGAGCCCCAAATGTGGGTGAGTTGGGGTCTTTCCCTGGAACATTTTGTGTAATTTTAACACCCCATCCAATTTGACCAACAGAGATTGAACCAAAATGATAATCGCAGCAAAGTGCATCATTTGGATATGATGAACTGCATTTAGCGGCTGTTGGATCTAAATCATAAATTTCTTGATAAATTCTATCAGGGCCCACATTATCCAAAGTTATATTGTTATTACCATATCCCATATCCCCTGTTGCACTATAATTAGGTGGAATATTCGCTAGTTCAGGGTAAACTGTACTGTAGGTTGGCGAACCCCCAGCACCAGCAACTTGTAGTTCCCACATATTTGTTGCAATAATTTCAGTAGAAGGATATAAACTGCTATTTCCTTCATTATCATATGAAGCTGATGATACAAGCCATAACAAAGATTCATTATTATTTCGAATTGTAGCAAGTTCTGGATCTGCCAAAATTAAATCATTAATGGCGCCTATATATCTAAATGTTTGGTTTACCGCGCCATTTTTTGTTTGATCGTCTTTTGATACGATCCCAGAATTATTACTACCAAAATTATTAGAACTAACTGTAGTATTAACATTCAATCTTCCATTACCATCTGTTGTATTTAAAAAGGTATTCCATGCAGCAGACATATCAAATGTAAACCCTAATTGTACCTTATTTTTAAAGAATCCATTAAAGTTATTTTGTATAAAGGGTTTGACAAAATGCTTATAAATCATTGGGTAATCATATATACCTGTATCTGTACCGTCCATTAAACCGCCTGAAGTTGGGTTAATTAATAAAGAGTAGGGGGTAGCTTTCACTCTGCTAGTAGGATCGCCTTTCTTCCCCGGGCCTGGATTTCCATTTATATTAAACATAACTCTGTCTACATATATAGGCTTTTTAGCATCTTTGGGTGTCGAATTTTGAAGTTTCTGAATAAAATTTAAATAAGATGTTGCATATTGTTTAAACTCACTAGTCCATGTTGTCCAATCGTCTGAGCTCGTCCCTGGACCAATAACTTGTGGATGAGCAAAAGAAAGATGGTTTTCAAATTCTTCACTTGCAATTCCATAATGTTGCATTGTTACAGAAAAAGGAGGTACTTCACCAGGTATTGGTTCAGGCTTGATATGTGGAATTATTGGTGGATGAAAGTGAGGATGATGGTTTGCATCCCCGGGTGTATTTAAAGCTGCGCAGGAATCACCGCAACTAAATCTCGGTGCATTAATTCTACCTACTCCACCTGCTAAACTTTGATTTTTTGGTGCAGGTGCTAAAACGACTTGATTAATTCTAACATCACGCGCATAGTAGCAATTACATTCAAGAGCTTTTAAACTTGCTGTTTGAGGATCTACCCCATTTATACATCTCCATCCGGTTGGATATCCGTCCACACCAAATCCAGTCTGTACACGGCGATTAACATATCGTTGTATGTATCCTCTCCTACCCAACATGCTAGCAGATCCTTGCATTTTAAGTCCGGTTTGATTTGTTTTCGTTCTCATTCTTGCATATTTCACTCTATTCGGAACATATCCACTCATTATACTAAATAGTCAGATTAAATATCCACTCTAGTGCGCACTAATTTCAATTTCGAGTTAGTGCGTATTTTTTAGTTCTTTTTTATCTGTAACTGATGGTGCTATTTAATTTTAGTTTATAGTATTGGTGTTTAAGTTTTCGAATTGTTCTTTTCAATTTGCAAATACGTTTATTTAATTTCAAAAGTTTTTTTTTATTTTTGATATCTTTATTGTATCTAATTTTTTCTGATCGAAATTTACATCTTTGTGTTATTAGTCTTTTCCTAGATTTATATATTTTTTTCTGTTCCTTTCTTAATGTTCTTTTATGACTTCTTTTTCCATGCTTTCTCATATATAAAAAAGCATAGATTATAAAATACCCGCGACGAGACTCGAACTCGCAATCCTCACGTTAGAAGCGTGATGCCTTATCCATTGGGCCACGCGGGTGAATGCTGGTTTATTAAAACCATGGGGCGCTGAGGGAATCGAACCCCCGACCTCTCCCACCCAAAGGGAGAATCATACCCCTAGACCAAGCGCCCTCATTACTGGTTACTATTAAAGAATCGAGTAGGATTTGAACCTACGTAGAGGGAGCTTAAGTCCCACGCTTAGCCGCTAAGCTATCAATACTAAATTGCTGTTAGTAACCACAGCTGGAGAATGAGGGCATCGATCCCTCTACCTCTCGCATGCAAAGCGAGCGCTCTACCATTTGAGCTAATTCCCCATTAATCGTTATCTACAAGATTCGAACTTGTGCGGGCAATGCCCACCAGATTAGCAGTCTGGCTCCTTAACCAACTCGGACAAGATAACATAAACGCTGTGAGCAGGATTTGAACCTGCGCGGGCATAGCCCATTTGATTTCAAGTCAAACTCCTTAACCGCTCGGACATCACAGCCAAGCCTCCATCGAGGATTGAACTCGAGACCTTCTGATTACAAGTCAGACGCACTACCACTGTGCTATAGAGGCTTCAAAAAAATTTAAAGGCATCATCGGGGATCGAACCCGAATTGCACGCTTCAAAGGCGCGCGTCCTAACCAATTAGACCATGACGCCAAATACCGTGCTCCCCAATTGTTAGTCCACCCAATCCCCTCCGTTATTCTACGTCTTACGGAGCCCAGGTCCCTTATGAGGGGTCCCAGTCCCTCCCTACGCCCGTTACCTATCGTCAATGCGTTAGCACCAGGTCAGTTTAACTAACAATTTCCGTGCTCCCCGTATCCGTGCTCCCGTAATCCTGCCCAGATTCGAACTGGGTTCCGACAAAGCGGTAGTACCGACTACACTCAGGATTTGTTGCTGTCAACATTTAAACGAACCTGCTTAGACCACTTGCATACTAAGGCATACACCCTAGGCAGGATTTGAACCTGCGACGCCTTTCAGCCAGAAGATTTTGAGTCTTAATGTTATAGTGAATAGCTGTATGTTGACAAATGGTGTATCCGTGCTCCCTGACATCTTATCTTGGCTACCTTTTAAATCGCCTATATCTTGTCTGTGTGGTTTTGATAAGTCCACCAACTTCGTAGCAAGAACGGGATTTGAACCCGTGTGGGACTTTCGTCCACCGGCTCTTAAGGCCGGCCCCATCGACCAGACTAGGGGACCTTGCTGCGAGTCACTCTGCTGAATTCATTATTAAGATAAAAGTTCTTTTTGGTTTTATAGCTGTATGAATCCATTTGGGAATTTTTTAATTGCTCCCTACGGGGCTTGAACCCGTGACCTTCGGCTCATAAGACCGATGCTCTGCCAATCTGAGCTAAAGGAGCGGTTGCTGATTTCTTTAAACTATAAAATAGTGCTGTGTGAAATCATTCACGCCTTGCTCGCGTGCTACATCCTTTTAGTAGTCTACTGATAGGTTCAATTTTCTGTAACTTTTCTGCAATGCTGTGACCTTGCTATTTACACTCACCCAAATAAATAACACACTATAATTTTAAGTATGTTTTCGCATTAAATCTTTTTATTTTTAAAGCTTAATATTTTACTCTTTCATATATGTAATATGGAATGTTTGATTTGTTTTGAAAATATATTTGAAGATAGTAAATATACCATGTGTAAAATTTGTGAAATGCAAATTCATACGGAATGTTATAAAAAATGGCAAAAAAAATGTGGTTGCAGAAAAAAATGCATTATGTGTCAACAAAAAAATTGTTTAATAAATGTAAATAAATCATCTACTTGTTTGGATTGGTTCAAACGATGTGTTTATAATGAAGACTATGTTTTGTTGGATGATAAGTAATAATTTATAAAAAATAATTTTCAAATTATAATATAAACTATGAAAAAAACGGAAATAATAAGTCGTAAAAGTACGGAACTGGACGAGGGTGAAAAAATTTGGCATAAACAACAAGAAACTATTTTAAAAAAATGGAGTGAAATAGGTAGTTCATATCGATTCATGCACGATAGATCATATACTAAATATAATACACAAAACTTTCGATTTGCTTTGCCAGTAATCGTGATAAGTACAATTACAGGTACGGCTAATTTTGCACAGGGAACATTTCCTGTTTCTTGGCAACCATATGTACCTTTAGGCATAGGATTTTTAAATTTGTCAGCCGGTTTATTGACTACGGTTGCTCAATTTTTACGTGTTTCAGAACTTTTGGAAGGGCACCGAGCTGCCGCCATTGCTTATTCCAAATTTAGTAGAAATATATCGGTTGAACTATCTTTACCTAGAGATGAAAGAACCATGGGTGGTACAGAATTTGTTAACAGTTGTCGTAATGAACTCGATCGTTTAATTGAACAAACTCCAAATATTCCTTTGGAAATTATCAGGCAATTTGGAAAGCGATTTGAAGATACCGAATTTATGAAACCTGAAATTCTTAATATTACCTCTGTTGAAGTCTATCGCGATGATAAAAAGCAAAAAGCAAAAGAAAGATTGGAAGAAATTAAACAGGAAGAAAAAATACGGAAACAATTGCTTGAAGGAGAACAATTAAGACGTAATTCTATTTTATCTGAGATCATGAGAGAGCAAAAATTACAGCAAGAAATGAATCAAAAACAAGTTGAATTAACGAAAAAAAGGAAAAAAGACAGCGTGGGTATTGGTTCTGTTGAAAATAGCATGAAAAAACTGATTTCAAAACTACAAAATGCTGATAAAAACAATGATATTTTAACTCCTAGTAGTTCCGACCAAAGTGGTGATGAAAAATCTCCTATAAATGCATCTTCTAGTAAATTAAAAACCTCTGTAGAAGATATTGATACTGTAACAATTGATGTATTAAGTAGTGTAAAAGAAGAGATAAGTACACCTCCGGATATTTCAATAGTTATCGATGATGCTACTACAGAAGAACCCGTAAATAACGTGGTACTTAATATTCAAGATACTTCCGGAAATGATATTCAAGATACCTCAGGAAATGATATTCAATAAGTAATTACTATAGAATAAATAATATGAATAATATCATATATTTGTATATATGTTAACTGCAAATCTTTGTATCGATCATTATAAATATTTGCCATCAGAAATATATTTAATTATAGTAAATTTTTTGTACTATCCCCACGAGCTTCCGTATCAGGAAAGGAAAAACTATAATCACGCTCTTAAAAGTTTACCCAAATTATTCGTATATCCCGGAGCCAGAATGATTTTTACAAATGCTACAAAACCATTCAGAATGTGCAAATTTGTTTATATGCTTTATCATGCAAAAAAAAAGCCCGATGAGCGTATTTTAGTTATTGAGTATGTTCCTTTCAAGATTGAAGCTGAAACTCAAACTGTTGAATATGGAGATAGTTTTTTATTAGTGGCTAAAAACATGAGGAATAGATATATGCAAAATATTATTGATCAAAGCCATCTTCAAACAGAGATGCTAAATACGATACTATAAGTATTAATCCTAGGAGAATTAGTGTAGGAGCATCTGACTTACTCTGGAGCTCTGCTAGAGTCATATTGTTAACGTGGTGCATTTGTTTTATGGTTGGTGCTATGGTGATAAGCATTGAATACTTTTAATTGTTCTATATTAAAAGTATTCAATTTTTCATTTTCTTTTTCATGTATTTTTTTATTTTTGTCCATAAAGAGTTTTTAATTCCTTCATTTACTTCTTTATCGAATTTTTTAAAAGCTTTAATCTTACAATGGCCTTTTGTTTCTTCCGATAGTTTAGTTAGTTCTTTATCTTCTATACCCGTTCCAAATAAAAATTTTAGAAAATTAAAATTATTTTTTAAGGCTTTTTTTTGGATATAAAATTGCTTTATAAATCCTATTATTATTGTTACTATTAAGCCACTTATCATTATAGATTCAAAGTTTCTATACCAATCAGCATTATCTTTTTCTTTTGAGCCAAATGTCTTTTTTCCCTTTGAGATCCAATAATGTTTGTTAATATCTAATACAACTACAAACATCATAATATTCATTATTAATCCCCACCAGGTCATTGGTGTTGGCCAAAAAGGTATACTGAAAAAAGCCCACATATCTCCTGATTTTGCTATAATATTGAATAAAAGCAACGCAATACCCGCCAATAACATACTTAATACCGTTGGTACAACTCTTCTTGTCGATCTATAATTTTCAGCTGAAACAATAAAGATATTTATTAAAAAAACGAAAAATATAACAACTTGTGTTTGATATACTTCCGTTGTTTGTAAATATCTTGATTTGCATCCAAAAATACTGTATACATTTAATACTCCCAAAGTAATGCATATCAAAATAACTGCGGTTTTAAATACATGTAGACTTGATTGGAATAAAGGTATAAATGATGGTTTTCCGTGTTCTCCTCTATCTGTATAAATATAACCCTCTTCCGCCGCTGTTATAACACCATCACCGTTTGGATCTTTATTCGGAGAAAATCCCCATTGACATTTCATTCCTTGACATAATTTTATCTCTGTTTCACTTACCATTTCTTAGTTACTATATAAATAGATAATTATTGATATTTACTTATATAGTCTAGTTTAGTTTTCTCACTTTTCCAAGTGTTTTATCTATCCCCTGATTTTCTTTAACCGCTAATTTCTTTCTTATATTTTTTTTAAGTTTTTTTCCCTTAAATGATAATGAACCCAAAGCAATGAATCCTGAAATCGCTATCCAAAAAATTAATAATCCACTAAATCCTTTGGCGCCAGATACAGGCTCTGACTTTGTCATTTTATCATATTTTTTAAATAATTCAGATGTACATAGTTCTGCTTTTCTTGTTTTACCACCTTTCAATATCATGGGAGCCCCAAATAAAAATGATATAAATTCAAAATTTTTACCATACGATTTTTTTGATTGTTTTATAGCTTTGTAAAATCCAATTATCGCGACTATTGCAATTACTCCCATTAATCCTAATTCAATCCATTTAATAGAATCAATCTCATTTTTACCTGCGCTTACAGCATGAGATGCCATCAAATATCTTCTCATATCATCTGCTATATATAATAGTATTAGGGGCCAAACAATCACCCCAAAATAAGTTAGAGGTCCTGGCCAATATAATGGATGTTTATCAAACCACACTTCGCCCAATCTCGCAATTATATTATAGAAAATAAGACATACAATTGATAATATTAATTGTCTATTAGGATCGGATAAAATAGAAACTGTATATCCACCTAAATTAATTATAAAATAAATAATGAAAAATATTACAAATTGTTTATTAAACCAAAATTTTGGTGAAAATAAATACTGTGTTTTACATCCTAATGGAGAGAAACCAATTCCATTTACTAAAAATAATGAAATAATTACTAGAGCTTTGAATAACGGTAATATATTTAATAATATTCTCTTATAAAATGGAGGAGCCTCCCCAGGATTTTCCTCCCCATATCCTGCAATTTTTGTTAAAGCAGTCCAAGGCCCACTTAAATATGATTTTTCTTCTTTTACATTAATATTTGATTCTTGTTGTTGTTTTAATAAAACTTGTTCATCCATTCTACTTATAAATTAAAAAGATAATTATTCTATCATAAGATAATCAGTATATTCAGCGCTTTCACTTTCTATTTTAATACATTCCACTTCTTCAATATTTCTTGCATTCTGCATTTTTTCATCATTTCTATATTCAACCCAATATTTTGTTTGTGGTATTTTTTTATTTTGATTATTGATCCACGCATTCATTGTTTTTAAAAATTTGAATTCCTTCCATGCCCCGTAATCATATTTGCTTGTGGTTCTATCATACCATGCTATACGTATCTCTCTACCCGTCATTTATATAAGCTTTTATAAAAAGCTTTACCAAAATTCAAGGTTTTATAAAAAGCTTTACCAAAATTCAAGGTTTTATAAAAAGTTTTATAAAATTGAAGTTTTTTTTGAATAAATATATATCAACATTAACAACAACTTTCTTCAACAACTTTTAATTGCTTAATCTTCAAATATGGTATATCTTTACACACAAATGATTGACGCGTGGTTTAATAATGAGAATACCGACTGGATGGTGGGTACGGATGATGCTCGTGATATCTGGTGTACTTTGATCGAGTACCTATCCTCTCGTACTCACGAACAGAGGCGGGCTGATGAAGGTGATCCAATCAAAAACTGGTATCTAGATATTTGGAATATCGTTGATAAGGGAGAAACCACGCCTCCTCCAGATTTTGATACTATTGTTGATATCATTTACAGTGATGCATTTGATAGAAATATTACTGAGGACACGTTTGCGAGCATCTTCAATATCGCTCCTGTCCCTCTTCAGTATTGTTTCATCGACTTCATTTCGAGTGATAATCAACCGCATCAGCATTACGCAGGCGAAACCTATGGAAATTATGATTCGGATTATGAACCTGAAGAAATACCCGGTCGTATATTCGATTGGTCAAATGAAGAAGTGTCCGCTGTAGGCGGGGGACAAGGTGTCATTGATCTCACTGGGGATGAGACCGAAACTGACTCTGCAATCGATTCCATGCCTGAACTGGTCAGTGCTAGCGATACAGAAAGCGATCTCGATGGCTATGAAACTGAGGCAACCGTAATTGTTGACAACGACAATTGTGAAGAGATTGATCGAATTGAACTTCTGACAAATGTATGGCACGAAATTGAATTTCCGTGGCAAAATAGCACGACGCCACGTGAATATTTTGAAACAATTCACGGCTATGCATATCACTCAGATAATGAATCAGATTTTGATTCTGATTCCGATGTTGAAACCGATGTTGAAACCGATTCTGATTCCGATGTTGAAACCGATGTTGAAACCGATTCTGATTCCGAAGACGATCAAGATATTTCCAACGGCTTGGCGACGCGCGTTGGACAGCGGAGAGGGGTGATGCGTCCTCGGAGCATTCGAATTTAGATAACTTAAAACAAAATTGAATTAAAAAAATACACTTTTTTATTAAAATAAAATGACGACAAATCAAGAAAAAACGATTTACTATTTTGACGAAGATCCTGGATATGAAACTATTCAAAAGATAACGAATGGGTATTTTACTACTTTATCTCTTACAGATGGACGAATTATGTTTCTAAACGAGGCGGGTGAGTATACGTGTGAGATCAATAATGAAGCCAGTAAAATATATAATATAAAAATTTATGGTAAAATTGTTATTATTGGTAAAGTTAATTAATAGATTTATTCATTTCAAACTTAATTTAAACTCTTTTATAGCTTCTTCATGTTGACTAGGTACAGTGTTATACCATCTCACTATTACTTCTCGATGTTTAGTGGGCAAGCAAATACTATCGGATTTATCAATTCCAGTAATTTCTCCTGCTTTATTGAAAAGTAGTACTTTATCAAGAGGATTTACGTGACCCGAAGCAAAACCTATTTTTATATGGTCAATAATCAGATTAAGAATTGTTCTTGGAAAAGTATAATCCACTACTTTCTTTTCATGCTCTTCGATTGAAATTGTAGTTTCGCCCACCAACTTAGGAATTTCCCTTCGTGCAATTTTATTTTGTAACTCACGCCATTCATCGTGAAGTCTGCAAGTTACCAAGGAGTCCGTCATATCGAGAAATTGTGCATTTTTCCTTTTCGCTGCCTTCAAAATATGAACAATATAGTACTCGTATGCCTTTACAGTATGATGGTTATATACTTGTTTATGTAGTCGATATCTTGTTGCAAAGAGTTGGAAAATTTCATATTCTAACTTTTTTGTCCATGTTATTTGCGCGTTTACATATGAATCGGTATTTATGATCTTACATTGTGTCAAAAGACGTGTCCATTCACCTCCAAATTTCAAGCCTGTGTGATAACAGTCCCTTTGAATGTAATCAATCTTGTCCACATCGATTTGACACTCTTTATTTGCTATAATTTGATATAACCAAATTTTCTTTTTTTCTTCAGGCGGAACAATCATTTCAACAATCAAGTTGACTTCTTTTTTCGTGAGATTTAATTTGTATTTGGAAACCATACGTTTAAATATTTCACAACCACGCTCTTCATGTTCCGGTTCCGAATGATTTCTAACTTGATTATCGTACAAATGGCTGAATGGTCCGTGTCCTATATCATGAATAAGCCCAGCTATTCTGCAAAGCTCAATTGTTTTTTCTTTATTCATTACTTCTGTATATATTTCTTCAGGTGTGTTATGCAAAGATGCATATTGGATTAAATTTCCAGCCATTATACCTGCAAGATGACTTACACCCAAACTGTGTTCAAAACGTGTATGAGTAGCACTTGGATATACATAATGGACTGCTCCAAGTTGTTTTAAGTCTCGGAGTCTCTGAAATTCAGGAGTGTCTATAATGTTTTGCATTAGTGGGGTAATAGTGATAAAACCATGAACTGGATCGTAGATTTGTTTACTCATTGTTTCTTATATGGTATGATAGTACTATATAAGAAATTCATTGATATTATTCAATTTTTTATTAACTTAATTTCGTCTAACCTTTTTAAAAGTTAACTTAATTTAATCATCTTTTTACTGTTTACTGGGTCAATATAAATTTCTTGATTCGCTTTAAAACCAACTGTTTCATCATATTCTCTCCAATATCCCTTTTTCCCGCTAATGGTTTTCCAATTGTAATCATTTACATTTTCTACTAATTTGAGCAATGGTATTAATATATCTGAAATAAATGTATCCAACGATTTTTGTGAAATATAAAAACATTTCATGTATGGAGGTTTTGACTTTACTTCTGCATTTAAAAATTCTTCTTTACGTTCTTCAATCATTCTTGTTCCCATAAATACACAGTCTTGTATAATTTTTATTTTTTTACGTTCTTTGATTGTAGTTTCTCCCCAAATTTTTGTACTATTTACTTGTAATAGTTCAGGTTTGAATAGACCAAGGCCTAGTACAAGTATATCGAATAGTCTGCCAAATGTTGCAATTCTAGAATAATAGTAGTAGTTGCATCTATTATAAAAAAGATTTTTTCCTGCATAAAAATTATCATATAATAATTTGTTTTTTATAGTATTGAATTGTACTCTCATTCTTTTAAAATTTATTAGATATTATTTAGATCTTTATTTTATTTAATTTCCAGATGGCGTTG
>VMHT01035147.1_pt1 | contig 17935 bp, 17 predicted proteins | sample 4693611 | NCBI WGS metagenome assembly VMHT01 (sample SAMN12280063, study PRJNA550983) | marine metagenome | isolation source: seawater sampled from same location over 5 years 0.02-0.2 micron viral filtrate | place: USA: collected off the coast of southern California halfway between the port... ...
GTCAAGATACAGGGCTGCAAGACAAGGTAGAAATCCAGCAACAGGTGAAACAATCCAAATTGCTGCGAAAAATGCCCCAGCTTTTAAAGCTGCAAAAGGATTAAAAGACGCTTTAAACTAAAGCTCTTTTAACTAATTTGAAAAGACGGCAATAGCCGTCTTTTCTTTTGAATTTAATTATGAAAGCAAACTAATATCACCTGAAATTTTAATTTTTTTATTAAAAAGTAAGTCTTCTGGATGAATTTTGCCATTGACAATCTCCAATAAATCTAAACTTGATATTTTAAAAATTAAATATTTATCATTGTTTGTTACTTCTTTAATTTTTTCAGTTTTGTTTAAGGAGTATGTTTCATCTAAATCTGTAAAGTAAAAATATACATTATTAGTTTTAAAATTTGTTTCATTTATTTTTTCTTTAAAATTTTTGAGTAAATTTTCTATCAATTAATTGTTAAAGTTTCTCGTTTAACATCTTCAATTGCTTTAGTAACTTGTATCCCTCTAGGGCATGCAGTTGTGCAATTGAAAGCAGTTCTACATCTAAATGCACCATTGACATCTTTTAAGATTTCCAATCTTTGTTTTGATGCATTATCTCGTGAATCAAATACAAATCTATGTGCATTTACGATTGCTGCAGGTCCAACATATGTATCAGCGGTCCAGAAGACGGGACAACTAGTAGTACATGCAGCACAGAGTATGCACTTCGTAGTATCTTCAAAACGGTCACGGTCTTCAGGTGACTGGAGCCTTTCTCGTTCACCTGGCTCTTCGTCATTAATTAGATATGGCATAACCTTTTTGTAAGAATCAAAAAATGAATCCATGTTTACAACTAAATCTTTTATTACAGGCAATCCTCTAATGGGTTCTATTTTGATAGGATTGCTTACTTCTTTAACTAATACTTGGCAAGCTAGCATATTTTCACCATTCACAACCATTGCATCAGAACCACAAACACCATGAGCACATGACCTCCTGAATGCTAAGCTACCATCATCGAACCACTTTACCTTGTGTAGTAAATCTAAGATTCTTTCATCTGGGTCAGCATCAAGTACATACTCTTCCCAACGGCCTTTTCTGTCAGTCTCAGGGTTATATCTTAGAATTTTGAGATTAATATCCATTAATACTTTCTCTCTTTAGGTTCATAATTGCCAAGTTCAACATCTTTATAATCTAGTTTAACTGAATTTCCATTTTTGAATGCAAAGGAATGTTTAAGCCAATTCTTGTCATCCCTTTCAACATGGTCGACTCTAGAATGTGCCCCTCTACTTTCTTTTCTTGCTTGAGCACTTGCAACAGTGGTATCTGACATATCAAGTAGATACTCGAGTTCAATCGCTTCTAATAATTCTGTATTGAAAACTTTACCTTTATCAGAAATTGTTACATTACTATGACGATCTCTCAATTCAGAAAGAATTTTAGTTTGCTCAGTTAATGTTTCATCAGATCTAAATATTTTTGCGTTTTCTTCCATAGAGTCTTGAAGTTCTTCTCTTATTTTTGGAACTGAGAAATTAGGATCATGTTCTTTTTCCATAAAGTTTTCAATTTTATTTTTTAGATCTTCTGCAGCATTATCTGAAAGCGAGTAGGGTTTAGTACTCGATACATAATCAACCATGCTTTGGCCAGCTCTTTTTCCAAATACGACAATATCTAAAAGTGAATTAGTTCCAAGTCTGTTAGCTCCATGTACACTGACACAAGCAGATTCACCAGCAGAATAGACTCCAGGCAAAATAGTTCCTTGGGCGTCACTAAGGACTCTCGCATCTACATCAGTTGGAATTCCCCCCATTGCATAGTGTGCAGTTGGTTGAACAGGAATTGGTTCATCAATTGGTTCTATTTTTACATAGGTTCTAACAAAATCAGTGATATCTGGAAGTTTTTGTTTTATAGTATCAGCCCCAAGATGAGTTAAATCTAAATATACAAAATCATTGTTAGGACCAGCCCCATTTCCCTCACTAATTTCAGTTGCAATGGCTCTTGAAACCATATCTCTTGGGGCTAAGTCTTTAATCGATGGAGCATATCTTTCCATAAATCTTTCTCCATCTTTATTTCTTAGAATTCCACCTTCTCCTCTTGCAGCCTCAGAAAGTAAAATACCAAGTCTGTAAATACCCGTTGGATGAAACTGGTAAAACTCCATATCCTCAAGAGGAATACCTTTTTGATATAAAATTCCTGGACCATCTCCAGTCAAAGAGTGTGCATTTGAACTTACTTTATAAATTTTGCCAAATCCACCAGTTGCAAAAGTTACCGCTCTTGCTTCGAATATATGAATATCTCCTGTTGCAATTTCATATGCTACAACACCTTTACAAACACCATCATCAATTTTTATATCTAATACTTGAAACTCATCAAAAAAAGTAACACCCATAGAAACACATTTCTGATATAGGGTCTGAAGAATCATATGACCAGTTCTGTCAGCTGCATAACAGGCCCTGAAGGCTGGAGCTTCACCCTCTTTTACGGTATGGCCACCAAATCTTCTTTGTGCTATCTTTCCATTCTCTAGCCTACTGAATGGCAAACCCCAATGTTCTAACTCAACTACTGAGTCAATAGCTTCTTTGCAAAGGATATCAACTGCTGGCTGATCTGCGAGATAGTCCGAGCCTTTTACAGTATCAAAAGCATGCCAATTCCAATTATCTTCTTCCACATTTGCTAGTGCTGCACTCATGCCACCTTGAGCGGCTCCTGTATGAGATCGGGTTGGGTAAAGCTTTGTTATTACGGCTAGTTTCATATGAGGAGCAGCCTCAATAGCTGCTCTCAATCCAGCTCCACCAGCACCAACAATTACTCCATCAAAAGAATGTCTTATAATTTTCATGCTTCTCTCACAAATGCTATCAAAACATATGTACCTAATATGAAAAATGCCGAAGAGATAAAATATAAACTATACAGGGCCACCTGTCTATAGAGTTTGTTTGCGATATTGTCATGCATTACAATTCTTAAACCATTGGTTCCGTGGAGAATACTTAGTGCCAGCAATAGCCAATCGAAAGCTCTCCAATATGGTGTATCCCATCTTGCCGCAACAAATTCATAATCTAAATTTAGAGTGTCATTAAAGACATGCATTATGAACATATGCCCTGCAGCTAGAAGCACCAAAAATAAACCACTCACTCTCATGAAAAACCATGCGTATAACTCAAAATTACTACCACCAATAGGGGGTTGTCTTCTACCCCAGTCAGTTCTTGTTGTACTTTTCATTTTGATTTCCAATCTGGTAATGGTCTTACCATACAATCAACAACGGTGGTTCCGACTGAACTTTTTTCAATACAAATATCAAAATAAGAGGTAATCATCTGATATGTTGTAGGCACAAAAACACCAATAAATAAAAGAAGAGCTGCGATGTTCAAACTTTTTTGATAATTAGATCCTTTGCTCCATAAATCAACAGTAATAATACGCAAACCATTTATTGCATGAGCTAACACAGCTGCCATCAACCCAACTTCACCTAGTCTGAAATAAAAGTTCTTATAAATAGCTTCTGCACCTTCGTAGATTTCAGGTCCTGCAAGTATTAATGCAGTTGAAATTATATGAAGTAGTAAATACCCAAATAATGCAACACCAGTTATACGGTGAAATAAATAAAGCCACATACTTGTTCTACCTTTATAAACCGAACCAGTAGAAACCATATTTTGATTTTGCATTATTTAATTATCCTACATTCAAAAAATAACTCTAAATTAATTAGATAATTCACCTCTTGACAATTTAGAGGAGTCGTTATAAATTACACATATGTAATTTACAACAAGGAGTACGGGTGGAAAAATCAATTGTAGAAGAGTTAATCGGCGGAATGCCATCATGGACAGAAGAGGCGAATTGCAAAGGGGCAGATGCAGATTTATTTTTTCCTGAAAGGGGAGCTTCTACTCGTAAAGCCAAAGCAATATGTAGGGCATGTACAGTGCAAGATCAATGTATTGAATATGCTGTAGAGAATTCAGAAAAGTTTGGTATTTGGGGCGGGCTTTCTGAAAGAGAAAGAAGACGCATCAAGAGACAAAGAGCTGCTGAATTTGATATAAGGGATGTAGGTTAAATTCCGAAACTTTCTGAATATTCACTGAAATCTCTTTCAACACCTATTTCATCACTCTTAATAATTTCAGTTATAACATTTTCTTCATTTGTTATATACGTATACCTCAAAGAAATACCAGCTACATCATGAAAGCATCCAAACTTCTTAGCAACTTCACCATGAGGCCAAAAGTCAGATAGAATTGGGAATTCAATTTTGTATTGTTCAGACCAAGCTCTATTAGTAGGACTAGCACCAACAGTAATTAAAACGGTGTTAGTATCTTCTTTAATAAATGATTCTTGGTAATCTCTAAGTTCGCAAATTTCTTTATCACAAACACTGCTGAAAGGAAATGGCATAAAAACAAACATTGTTTTTTGACCGAGGTAATCTTGATCGCTGTGTTTCGTTTTATCGTGATTGTACAACTCAAATTCTGGTATTTTATCTCCAACATTTAATGACATAATTTAGTCCTTTCTTAATAAATATATGATAGCGAAGTTTAAATTAAATAGGCGGTAAAGAAGTTCTCGCAGCCCAAGATATTGGGTCATTAAGCTCATCAGGTGATGGTATTAAATTTTGATCTGAAATAATATCAAGCAGTGAAAATTGATTTGATGAATTATTTAAAAATTCAATAAAACCATCTGAAGCCTCATCATATTTTGATATTTTCAATTCAAAATCACTGGTAGGGCCTTGATTAGAAACTAGACCTAAATCCATTACTAGGTCAATTACACTTGCATCAATAATATTAAGAATATTTTTTGCTATAAATTTTATTACTGATCTATAAAAACTTAAAGGGGCAAATATTACATCTAATATTGCTTCCATGTCAAAGTTGTTAAGTTGGGGAATATTTTGCATAAGCTCTTCAGGATTTGAAAAGTTTGTAGCATCAAAATTTGGTTCAATATTCTTTATTTGATCAAGAAGTTCCTCATTGCTTTTTTTCATTTGTGCAACAACATACGAGAAAGGAGCTGAATACTTTCCTAGAGACAGTGCCACAAATTCTAATAGTATTAGAGCCATTGTTGCTTCTTTATCATCAATTTCAAATTGATCTATACGTAGGTCAAAGTTTTTCTTATTTATTGCTAACTTATCATTTTTTGGGAGAATAATTCCAAAGTGACTGAGACCCCATGTATTTTTGCTTAAAAACCCTGCAATATTTCCTAATTGCATTCCAATTAGTGAAGATTGATTTCCAGCTAGTCCTAAGGCATTACTATCAATCATCTGCAGATCGCTAAAGTCAAAATGTTTAATTGAGTCTAAAAACCAAACACCGTAATCTTTTGTATCTAGAATTGAGATTTCTTTTGGTGAATCATTTAAATCTCCCTGATTTTCATTACTGATCTGAATGACTCTAAAAATTTCTTGATAGTTTAAGTCTTGATTTGATAGCAGATAGTCAGTTTGACTTTCTTTATTAATATGATTGCTTATTTGTTCTGCGAGCTTCCAGTTTACATTCTCATCATCACTATTAAATAAATTAAAAAGTTGTGAAAAAATATCGTCAGACATTAAACATCAGATGGTCGTAAATCTAACTGGAAAACTAAAGTAATTGCTTGTGAATCTCTCATGATTTGAATTTCAACTTGATCGCCTGCTCTTTTAGTACGCAATATAGTTATGAGGCCGTCTAGCGTTTTTACATTTTCTCCATTAATTGTTTTAATAACATCACCAGGAAGAGCCCCAGCTTTACCGATAGCAAATGTTTCTCCTCCTGGGCCATATAGTTCTTGTATAAAGACACCAGAGAAGACTCTTGCGCCATCAGCAGCAGTTTCAAAATGTTGTGCGCCTAATATTCCAAGGAAGGCATGTAAAATTTTTCCATCACTAATTAAATCTTCAGCAATACCTAATGCTAAGTTTACAGGCACAGCAAATCCAAGTCCTTCAGCTCCCACATCTGCAGTTGCAATAGCAGTTGTAATTCCTATAAGTTCACCATTTTTATTTATTAAAGCCCCACCACTTGAGCCCCTTGTTATTGGGGCATCTGTTTGAATTAATCCAAATAATGTAACTGCTGAATCCATTGTGTCACCACCAACATCAAGGCGTCTCTCTAGTGCAGAAACCACTCCTGTAGTTACAGTTGGAGCTGCACCCAGCGTCAATGGGTGTCCAATCGCAACTGCTAAATCTCCAACTAGCATATTGTCACTGTTTCCAATTGCAATAGGAATAAGATTAGATGCATTAATTTTTATTAATCCAATATCAGTTAACTTATCAGATCCAATAATTGTTGCTTCATACAACCTTCCGTCTTCGAAAATAACTCTAACTTCTGTTGAATTATCAATAACATGATGATTAGTCATTATTAAACCTTCGTCAGTTATAACTACACCTGAACCACCTCCAGCAGAAAAGAACTCCCCATCTTCTGACAGGGTTCCAACTTGAACTTGCACTATGGTTTTAGTAGCCAACTCTGCAATTGAAACAACTTCTGTAGAATCAACTCTTGGCATTACAAGTTCTTTTTCCCTAACAGTTTCAGTAATCGTTATTGGTTCTGGAAGGACAATTTCCTCTTCATCAAATATGCCAAATAAAAATAAGAAAGATAAAATTATGCCACTCGATAAGAGTGATGAGCCAAGAATTATATTTAATGAACTCCTTTTCTTTTCACTCTTCTCTTCAATTAGATCAGATATGTATTTTTTCTGTTCAAAGAGCTCTTGTTGAGAGTAGTTATCTTTTTCCATGTTTCTATATTAAATAGAGGTTAATTGTAACCAATATTACAAATCAAATTTTTTGAAAGGTTTCATACTTTATTACATTAAATTCCCTATAAGTTGAAAATTATTTGTTGATTCCTTAAAGTGAATAAGTAAATGTTATCTGTTCAAAATTTAGAAGTTGTGTACCAGGATGTAATCTTAGTTCTAAGAGGAGTATCTTTTGAAATACCTAAGGGAAAAATCGTTTCGCTATTAGGAAGTAATGGCTCGGGTAAAACAACTGTAATTCGCTCAATAACTGGTTTATTAGATGTTCAAAATGGTGATATTACTAAAGGCAGTATCTCTGTAGAGGGTGAAGATATTACAAATCTTAACCCATCAAAGATTGTTGAAAAAGGGATTGCGCAAGTTCTTGAGGGAAGAAGAATCTTTGCTGAACTTACGGTGTTAGAAAATCTAAGACTCGGAGGCCATACAAAAAGTAATGATATATCTGAAAACATTGAGAGAGTATTAGATTTATTTCCACAATTAAAAGATAGATCCAAAGGTGAAGCAGGTTATCTATCAGGAGGAGAGCAGCAGATGCTAGCTATAGGAAGAGCTTTAATGTCTAACCCAAGCTACTTACTTTTAGATGAACCAAGCCTTGGATTAGCACCAAAATTAGTTGATCAGATTGCTGAACTTATTACACAAATTAATTCTCAAGGTGTTACGGTACTTCTTGTTGAACAGAATGCAAATATGGCACTAAACGTTTCTAGTCATGGTTACATAATGGAAACTGGGAATATAGTAATGGATAACCCAAGTGATGTATTGTTAAATGATAAGGATGTTAGGGAATTTTATCTTGGTTTAGATCCTGAAGGAACAAATAGAAAATCTTTTAAAGATGTTAAACATTACAAAAGAAAGAAAAGGTGGCTTTCATGAGTTCACTAAAATTTAATGATGTCACTTTGAAGTTTGGTGGTATTACAGCATTAAATAATGTTAGTTTTGAAGTAAAACCAAAAACGCTGTTTGCAATCATAGGGCCAAATGGTGCTGGTAAAACATCAATATTTAACTGCATAAGTGGAATCTACAGACCTACAGTTGGGTCTGTAACTTATGGTAATACAGACATTAAAGAATTAAGACCTGACCAAGTTGCTGAAATGGGTATTGCTAGGACATTTCAAAATATTGAATTGTTCGAAAATATGACAGTTTTAGACAACATTCTTATTGGTGCTCATAGACACTTAAATTATGGTTCAATTTCAAGTTTGCTTTTTAATAAAAAAGCTAGAAAGAGTGAGTTGGAGGCAAGAATGATAGCTGAGGAGATTATTGATTTTTTAGAAATTGAACAATTTAGATACTCCTATATTTTGTCATTACCATATGGAGTTCAAAAAAGGGTAGAAATTGGTAGAGCATTAGCACTTAATCCTGAAGTTTTATTACTTGATGAACCTGCAGCAGGGATGAATAATGAAGAAACTGAAGATATTGCTCGTTTTATAATTGATATTCATGAAGAAATGGGAAAAACTATCATATTGGTAGATCATGATATGAATATGGTGATGGATATTGCAGAGGAAGTAATGGTTTTAAATTTTGGACAAAAATTAGCAGAGGGCAAACCTGCTGCCATTGTCAAAGACTCTAACGTAATAGATGCATATTTGGGAGCTGGTTAATCATGACTATGTCAATGAGAGAAATTTATGATGAAATTTTAATAGATGGTGGGAAAACACCCTCCAAGAAAATTAAAGAAACCTCTACACGGTTCCCAGATAGAGTCGCAATGCGATATAAAGAATTTGGCGTTTGGCAAGAAACAACTTATGAAAATTTCTGGAAAAAATCCAATTATTTATCTATGGGGTTAAAGTTTTTTGGAATTGATAAAGGAGATGCTGTAGCCATACATTCTGAAAATAGACCAGAATGGTTTATAGCTGATATAGGTATTCAATCTATTGGTGTTGTCAGTGTAGGTCTTTATCCTACAAATCCTGCTTCTGAGGTTGAATATTTACTATCTCACTCAGAATCAAAAATTTTATTTGCAGAAGATCAGGAACAAGTTGATAAGGCTTTACAAGTTATTGATAATCTTCCCAATTTAGAAAAAATTGTCTATTTTGAGACTCGTGGTCTATATAGCTACGATCATCCAAAATTAATGCATTTTGATGAATTTCTTGAAATTGGAAAGTCTGAGTTTGAATCAAATCCCAACTTTGTTGATGAACAATTAGATATGATTGAAGAGGATGATGTAGCATTTTTAGTATATACTTCTGGAACTACCGGAAAGCCTAAAGGTTCAATGATTACCCATGGAAATATTGCATGGGTTGCCTCTCAAATTCCAAATTTTTCATTAGTAGAAAATGTAAAATCAAAAGAACCCCAGTTTCTTTCATATTTACCACTGTGCCATATTTTTGGAAGACTAATCGATTTACTTGTTGCATCTCATACGATGGCAACAATTAATTTTGCTGAATCTATTGACACTGTTCAGAGTGATTTGGTTGAAATTCAACCAACAATTTTTCCTGCAGTTCCAAGAATTCTTGAGAGAATGCATTCTGGAGCTATGGTAAAAATGAGAGACGCAACTTTTGCTAAACGACAACTTTTTAAAATTTCAATGTTCCTGGGCAATATAGCTGCAAAAAGAAAACTTGAGCGAAATTTTAATGATCCTATTGCAAAAATATTATTAGGTATTGGGTGGTTTTTATCTTTTAGAACTCTAAAAAAGAAGTTAGGCCTTAGTAAAGCAGAAACTGCAATTTCTGGTGCTGCTCCTATTGCTCCTGAAATTTTAAAATTTTTCTTAGCACTAGGGGTACCAATTTTTGAAGGTTATGGCATGACAGAAAATTGTGGTTTTGCAACCGGAAACAATGAGAAAAAAATTAAGTTAGGAACTGTAGGGGTACCAAATCATGGAATGGAAATTAAACTTGCAGAAGATGGAGAGGTTTTAACTAGAGGAGGAGCAGTATTTAAAGGTTATTTCAAAAATGAAGAAGCAACAAAAGAAACTATTGATGAAGATGGCTGGTTACATACAGGTGATGTTGGTGTTTTTGACGGAGAGTTTCTTAAGATTATAGATAGAAAAAAAGACATAATTATAACTAGTGGAGGAAAAAATGTCTCACCACAAGAAATTGAAAATAAAATTAAAATTTCACCTTTTGTAAAAGATGCAATTGTCATAGGGGATAAAAGAAAATTTCTCTCAGCTTTGATAGCTATAGAATTCGATACAGTTTCTAATTGGGCGTTAAGAAAAAATATTCCTCATACAACATATCGCGATCTTTCAGAGAAAAAAGAAGTTCAAGATTTAGTATGGAAAGAAATTATTAAAGCCAATGAACAAACCTCTTCTCTAGAAATTAGAAAATTTAGAATGATTCCAAAAGAATTAGATCATGAAGATGGTGAATTAACAGCTACTCAAAAAATAAAAAGGAATGTATTGATGGAACAGTTCAGTGAATTAATTGAAGGGATGTATTCTTGACAACTTTTTTACAAGCTACTGTTGAAGGTTTATCACTAGCTGCTGTATATTCACTTGTTGCAATTGGTTTTGTATTAATTTATAAATCAATGGATGTTCTAAGTTTTGCACAACCCGCATTAGCAGTTGTTGGTGCTGGAATAATTAGTGCCTTAGCTGTTGATAGGGGGTTTCCTTTTTTACCTTCACTAGTTTTAGCAATTTTGTTAACTGGGATACTAAGTACAGTTATTGAGAGAACTTTTTTAAGACCTATGGTAGGAGAGCCAGTTTTTGCTGTAGCTGTATTGACAATTGGGATAGACATTCTTTTAAGAACTTTGCTAGATAGCTGGATTGGGGTGAGCCCAAGGTATCTTGGAGATCCGTTTCCCACCTTTGGAACACTAGGTTCATTTAACGTTGCAGGTATTAATTTAAAATATTTAGAGATATCTGCAATGATTACTGCAATAATTTTGATTTCAGTTTTGTCAATTTTCTTTAAAAAGTCAAAGTATGGTGTTGCCATGCGAGCCACTTCATATGATCAGGAAGCTGCTTTAGCTCAAGGAATTAATGTAGGAAGAATATTTGGATTGGTATGGTTTATTGCAGGAATATTAGCGGCTTTTTCTGGTTTTTTTATGACGGGTGGATTTAACACACTCTCTCAATTTAGCTTTGTTAAAGCACTCAGAGCTTTACCCGCAGTTGTTATAGGTGGTCTAGATTCTATTCCTGGAGCAGTTGTCGGCTCAATAATTATTGGCTTAACTCAGGGTTATGTTGCCTATTATCAATTTCAGTTAGAAGGCTTTATGGGTATTAGTTTAGGTAATGGTTTTTCATTATTAGCACCATATTTAATAATGTTTGTAATTTTGATTTTTAAACCAGACGGGTTGTTTGGCACCGAAGAGGTTGAAAGAGTATGAAAGGTAGACCAAACTTATTTACCAATTATTCAAAAGAATCTGCAATATTTTCAAACAATACTCAAAAAATTTGGTTCATGATAACTGTAGTTTTTGCAGTCATCCTTAGTTTTCTTGCATCTGAATATTGGATTTTACTTTTAACAACAGCATTTTTAATTTCTGTTGCATGCTGGGGATTAAATATTGTTTCAGGTTTAGCAGGGCAGATTAATTTGGCTCATGGTTTTTTTGTTGGAATCGGTACATATGCTTCTGCAATAATAGGCGGTGTAAGTTCTACAAAAGTAATTGGTTATGAACTTGACATGCTCATCTGGCTCCCACTATCTGGGATTATTGCAGCATTTGTTGGTTTAGTAATTGCACCCATAACTGTAAAGTTAAAAGGTCTTAACTTGGCACTTGTAACCCTTGCGTTAGTATTCATTGGTTCTCATGTTTTTTCTAATTTTAAATCCCTCACAGGAGGTGCAGGTTTAGGTAGAAAAGTTGCAAAACTACAATTATTAGGTTTTGATTTAGAGTCAGGTATTTCTCTTGGGTCATATTTTTTAGATAAGAGTCAAATAATATATCTTATAAGTCTCACGCTTTGTATTTTTACTGGATTAGGAGTCAAAAATTTAGTTAGATCAAGAGCTGGCAGAGCATTTGCAGCAATTAGAGATGGTGATATAGCTGCCGAAGCAATTGGAATAAATATTTTTAGATATAAATCTGCTGCTTTTGCCTTGTCTAGTTTCTTTGCTGGAATAAGTGGCGCAATGTTTTTTACTGTTTCAGGCGGTGTTGAGCCAGGTACTTTCAGTCTTTTGTATTCAATTATTTTTGTAGCAATTGTTGTAATTGGTGGTGCCGGAACTGTTTTAGGACCACTTTTTGGATCATTTTTTTATACATTATTTCCAGCGTTCATATTGGTAGCATTAAAAACATTTGAAATTGCTGAACAATCACTTCCTCTAAACGTTGGACAGTTGGAAAGAATTTTATTTGGTTTATTTATAATATTATTTTTAATATTTGAACCTCGTGGGTTATGGGGAATTTGGTTTAGGTTACGCAATTATTTTAAAGCTTGGCCATTTTCCTACTAAGATTTTAAAATCATAGTAATCTAGTACTAAATTAGTACTAATTAAATTAAGGGGGAGAAAATGAAACCATTGCGTAAGCAGGGAATCATTCTTTTTACTATTCTAGCCCTGATCATGGTAGCTTGTGGTGGCGATACCGCAGAAGAGACAACTGAAGAAGCAACTCCAGAAGTTGTTGAATCTCTTGACTCTCCTGCTGTTACTACAGCATCTACTGTTGATACAGGTGTTGGAGTTACATCAGACCCTTGTCCAGAAGTTATAGGAGGAATTCCTACTGGTGCAGATCAATCTAAAGGTTGTATTTACCTCGGATTGTTAAATGACTATACAGGTCCTTTCGGTCCTTATGGCATTCCACTAGAAACTGGTCAAAGAGGATTTTGGTTGTGGGCAAACCAATCTGGTGGAGTTGGAGACTATAGCGTTGCTATCGTAGAAGGTTACGATACACAATATAATCCACAAAAACATTTAGAAGGTTACAAGGCACAACGTGGTGAAGTTGCTGCATTAGCAATGTCACTTGGAACACCTCAAACTCAATTCATTTTGGATGATATGGATGCAGATAATATGATTGCTGCTCCAATGTCATGGTATTCAGGTTGGTCTTATAAAGGTAGTGACAGAGGTTTAGTTGTAGAGTTCGGTTCTTCATACTGTGCAGATGGTATGAATGCACTTGACTGGGCTATGGCTAATTTACCTGTAGACATTAAAACTGTAGGAGTTATGGGTTATGCCGGCGATTATGGTGGAGACTATGCAGCTGGTATTAGAGCAGCAGCTGAAGCAAATGGAATTACTGTTGCTTGGGAATATATTGTACCAAGTCCAGAATTTGACGTAGCTCAAGCAGTTGGTCTTATGGTTACTCAACCGGTTGATGCATATTTCCCAGCTATCGGTCCTACGTTTATGGCACAAGTTGCAGGTGGAGCATTCCAACAAGGACTAGCTCCAATTGCAATGATGGCTGCACCTTCATATAATGATGCATTTACTGCAGAAGGTTTTGCACTAGCACCATTATTTCAGTCTGGATCTATGTATCTTATGGCTTTCGTTGCACCTTATGAAGCTGACACACCAGGTCACGCTGCTATGAGAGCTACTTTACAAGCAATGGGTGTAGATTCTGGAAACTTGTTCTTAACTGCTGGTTGGGCTTCACAACATCATATAAAAGGTGTTTTAGAAGCTGCTGTCAAAGGTGGAGATCTAACAAGAGCTGGAATTAGACGTGCTGCTGCCAATGTTTATGTTGATTCTGATGGCATGATGCCTACTAGAGAATTAGGACAAAATAGAGCTGATGCAGAAAGCTTTATCGGTATTCCTGATGAATCTCAAACTAGTGGTATTAGACTACTTAGTGGTAATTATGTTGGTCCAACAGCTGCTGGTTACGACTGGGAAGCTGGTCCATGTAGTTAATTAAGTTTGAATTAACTTATTTTAAAGAGCCGGCTTTTGCCGGCTCTTTATTTATTTGATATCCTAAAATTAAAATAGTGAAAACTTTATCTAATAAATCAAAAAAAAGACTTTTAATATTTCTATTTATTTTTATTTCGATTTCATCTTTATCATTGATAAAAACTGATTATTATTTTATGTCTCCCGGACCACCATATCAATGGGACATTGATTATGGTGATGTTGATTTCTATGAATTTGAGGGTAATCTTTTTCAACTTACAGTACGAAGAGATGAAGCAAGTGCTTTAATTTACCTTTGGTCTTATCTTGATAGTTCCTTTGATCTTTATCCAAGAGAAGTGATACTACCAAGAGGAGTAACACCAAAGGAATTAAGTGAAATCAGTATTCAAAATATGAAAACCTCTGAGAATGTTGCTATTGCTGTTGCACTAAAAAACTTAAATTATGATATTGATTCTAAAGGTGATGGAGTTCTTGTCGTTGGAATATTGGATGACTCTCCTGTGAAAGACAAATTGTTAAAAGGTGATCTACTTTCAAAAATTAATGATGAACAAATTTTTTCAGCTTCTGAATTTATTGCAACATTAAGAAAATATGATATTGGTGAAACTGTAACAATTGGTTTAACTCGCGCCATTGATGGTATAGACACAGAAATCTCTATCAGTACAGAATTAATTGAACATATTGAATACTCAAATGAACCTATGGTGGGATTTTTGGCAACTACCGTTAATGAAAGGTTCGACTTTCCTCTCGAAATAGATATTAAAACAGGTAATGTCGGAGGCCCTTCAGCTGGACTAATGATGGCTCTTAATGTGTATAACAATTTGATTCCAAATGATATAACAAACTCCCTTATTATTGCAGGCACTGGAACAATAGAAATTGATGGATCAGTTGGGCCTGTCGGAGGAATCAGGCAAAAAGTTATTGCTGCAAAACGAGCTGGATCATCGTTAATTTTGGTACCAACTGCAAACTTTGAAGAGGCATTTCCCTTGTCAACTGATGACACAGCTATTGTCGCAGTTGATAGTTTTGAGGAAGCTTTAAAAGTTATTTCTGAGTATAGTTCCCGTTAAAGACGGAACATAAATACAATAATAACATGGTAAATATTGGTGGAGCTAATACAGGAAATGATAGAAGAGGCTTTTCCTTTATTGTCTTTTTAGTAATAATTGGATTTTCGATAGCTAGAGCAATTGCAACCTTCTTCACAAACTACTTATGGTTTGATTCTGTTGAATTGAATTCTGTATGGCTAAAAATCCTACTTACCAAAGCTTCTTTAGTTGGTGCCACTTCATTGCTAGCTTTTATATTTATCTTCACAAATTTACGATTAGCAGTTAGGGCAACTCCTGTGATGGATATTTTTGAATCATTTGAATCTCAAGATCCACTTTCAAGATTTCGAGCTTGGACAAATGAAAGATTTTTAAGATATAGATTATGGGGCTCAATTGGTTTATCAATTTTTCTTGGAGCTGGAGCATCACAATTATGGGAACAAGTTCTTCTATTTTTAAATCAAAAATCTTTCGGTATTATAGATCCTATTTTTGATACGGATGTATCAAGTTATGTTTTTGGACTACCTTTGTACCGTCTTTTTGTTTCATGGGGTTTCCAACTTGTAATCTTTACATCTTTGATAATTGTTCTATTTTTTATTGCAACAGGTGCACTTCAACTCAGACAAGGACAATTACCTGAAGTAAGCAGCGGTGCAAAAGCACACTTATCTGTTTTATTAGCTTTTATTGCTGTTTTAAAAGCTTTTGCTTATAGATTAGATTCAATGGAACTTCTCTACTCTCCAAGGGGTAAAGTATTTGGTGCAAGCTACACAGATGTAGTTGCTCATTTACCTGCACTAAATTTATTAATTTTAATTTCACTGTTTGGAGCAGTCCTTTTATTAGTAAATATAAAGAGAAGAGGATGGTTATTACCTGTAACAGCAATTAGTTTATGGCTAGCTGTCTCAATAATAGTAGGTGGTTTAGTTCCAGCAGCAATTCAAAGATTTAGAGTTATTCCTGATGAATTAAATAAAGAGTTAACTTATGTAGAAAATCATATTGACTACACCAGACTTGCTTACGGCTTAGATACCATTGAAGAAAAATCTTTTGAAGCCTCACCAAATCTCACACAAGAAAACCTAGCTAATAATCAACAAACAGTCGACAATATTAGGCTCTGGGACCCAACAGTTCTTGCTGAAACATACAGTCAGTTACAGGAGATTAGAGCTTACTACGCCCTTGATGAAGTAGACGTAGATAGGTATGAAATAAACGGAGAGCTCACACAGGTTATGGTTGCAGCTAGAGAGCTTGATCAAACTAACCTTCCAGCTGTGGGCTGGGTTAATGAAAGATTACAATACACACATGGGTTTGGTGTAGTTTTTAGTCCTGCTAATAACGTAGCAAGTCAAGGCCAACCTGATTTTTATGTTAAGGGTGTACCAGCTACAACTACTGTTTCAGAATTAGAAATAGAACAACCAAGAATTTATTTTGGAGAATCTGCAGACTCAATTGAGTATGTTGTTGTTAATTCTCTGCAGGAAGAAGTTGATTATCCTCTTTCAACTGAAGGACAATCTGTTGCTTATACAAATTATTCAGGAGATGGTGGTGTAGGTATTGGTTCATTTTTTAAGAGATTAGGTTTTGCTCTCAGATATAGTGAGCTCAACTTGTTAATTTCAAATCAACTTTCTGATGATTCAAAATTAATTATGGAAAGAAATATTGTAAGTCGTGTTAAAAAAGCAGCTCCTTTTCTTTACACTGATAATGATCCATACCTTGCTTTGATTCAGGGTGATTTATTCTGGATTATTGATATGTATACCGTATCAGATAAATATCCCTATGCTCAACCTGCTGATACAAGAAGAATAAATGAAAATTCTGGCCTACCAATGAATTTTAATTACTTAAGAAATTCTGTTAAAGCTGTTGTCAATGCATACGATGGAACAATGAATTTTTATGTTGTGGACAGTAAAGACCCAATAATTCAGTCCTATCAAGATATATTTCCTGACCTTTTTTCACCAGAAACAGATATGAGTACTGATTTATTAGACCATATCCGTTACCCTGAAGATTTATTTACTATTCAATCAGATATGTATCGCGATTATCACATGACTGATCCAAAAGTTTTTTATGCGGATGAAGATCCATGGGTTATTCCTTCTGACTCATCTACAACCCCTAGAGTTGCAACACTTAGAGGAGAATTTACTGAAATTGGATTTAAGCCAATGTTGCCATACTATTTGCTTATGAGTTTACCTGGTGAAACAGATCTCAGCTATTTGATTTTTCAACCATTTAATCCTGAAAATAGACCAAACATGCAGTCATTTCTAGTAGCAGATGCAGATCCTGAAAACTATGGTCAGTTAATTGATTTCAGACTTCCTAAGGGGGAGTTTGTTGATGGACCTAGCCAGGTTGCAACAAGAATTAATCAAGATCCTGATATATCTCAGATATTTACATTACTTGATCAACAAGGCTCGAGTGTTATTAAGGGAAATTTGTTCGTTGTCCCAATTGATCAATCTGTTTTATATTATCAACCGATTTACTTGCAAGGTGAACAGAATCCATTACCTGAATTCAAATTTGTAGTTGTTGTTTTTCAAGACAAAATAATTATGGAAGAAACTCTTTCAGATGCAATAGCAAGTATTTTTGGAGAAGGCGCTATAAATGATTCTATAGAAGAATCACAAGGTGAAAGTGCACTTGATATACTGGCAAAAGCAACAGAAGCTTTTGAGAGTGCTCAAAAAGAGCTGCAGAACGGAAATCTAGGCAGATATCAAACTTTAATTGATCAAGCTCAACAATATGTTGATCTCGCTATTGAAATGTTAAATAAATAACAGTTAGAATTTTCTTGAGTTTAATTTAAATCTAGTTACTATTAATTATTCAGCGCGGGGTGGAGCAGTCTGGTAGCTCGCTGGGCTCATAACCCAGAGGTCGTAGGTTCAAATCCTACCCCCGCTACTA
>VMHT01065988.1_pt1 | contig 17934 bp, 31 predicted proteins | sample 4693611 | NCBI WGS metagenome assembly VMHT01 (sample SAMN12280063, study PRJNA550983) | marine metagenome | isolation source: seawater sampled from same location over 5 years 0.02-0.2 micron viral filtrate | place: USA: collected off the coast of southern California halfway between the port... ...
AATACATCATTGATATCAACAAAGATGTCTAACATAGCTTTCTTTAAGATTTCATCAGGCATAAACCTCATATTAGAAACGGCAGGATTACCCGCGGCTACAGGAAAAGATTTGTCCTTAAATTTATCGGGTCTCATAATTAACTGATGGAATGGAACTCTATTACGAGTCAGCCAAGACTTAGTAGTAAAAAACGACCTATCGTTCCTACCTGAAAAGATAACAATATTAAATCCATCTTCAGCAAATAATTGGGCCATTTTGACAACTGGGTCATTAGGCTTATCCAATTGAATATTGTCAGGGTCGAAGAATACATCCCAATCTAATTTACCATTAGGTTTGGTTGATATTTTTCTCCTATCATCTATATTAGCTAGAGTACCATCTAAGTCGAATATAATGGTATTTTTTTTCATAGCATGTCCTGATTGATTCATTTAAATTTCTTCCCAAAACTATTACCATTTGCTTTACGAACTTTAGCCAATGATACAAAGACTAAATGATTCCATTCGGCCTGAGTAAGTTTAGGTGCAACAAGTTCTTTACGAGGTCCTACACGAACTTCAGGTAATGATAACTTATGGTTAAGTTGTTTTATTTCTTTAGTGTTTAATGGTTTATTCATACTTGAATATAATAAATAATTCGATAAAGGTCAACCGTTTTTTACCAATCAAATCCTGTATAAGGTATACGTACTAAAAAGTATGCTTTATCATCTATATAGAATACTTCATTAACTGCCCAAGAATTAGTTTCCTCAAATATAATTCTATCATAAATAATCTCTTTGGTTTCTTCTAATTGTACATCAGGTATGTTATTCCAAGAAACCGCGTCTAAAAGTTTAATCTCAAAATGACAATAATCATCTTGCCCGGGTACTAACTGATATGCTATAATTTCAGGGTGTACTACTTTTAATTTTTCTTGCAGTAGCATAGGGTCAGGCAATATAGCTCCTCCCGGTATTACCTGCCCTTCCAATCTTGTGACTGCAAGTGCTAATGCGACAAGTGCTATTAATATATGAATGTACGATATTGATATCCTTTTCATTACATTACTCCTATTATTTTATCCACTGATGTTTCTATGCTATGATTGTCCATAACAAATTCTCTAAGTTTAAATGATAAAGACTTATCATATTTCTTTAATTCTTCAATCATATGTTCTTCTTTGTATTCAGAAGTTTTATCTTTACCACAAAAGTTAAATCTTGATGCGTCATTAATATTATTCATATCAATAAATCCATCTGCTGGATATACTTTGTAGTAAAATCTTTTATCAAATACAATAACATTTCTTCCACAAGACATAGCCTCTATAACATTTCTTCCTATCCCTACTATTAAATCAAAGTTATTAATTTTTTCTTCCATCTCAAAACAAAAACTTCTATCAAAAGAAAAGGTATCATAGTCCGGTGAAGGTTGCCACTCCGATTCATACTCTAATTCATCACACGAATTTCTAACTATATCAGCCGCAAAGCTACTCTTACAAAGTATTAAAACTTTAGGGATATCTCTTAAAGGTTTTACTACTCTATATCGATACGTATCTATTGGATTAGCAACAACCTTTGAGTCTATACTATATCCATAAACACCAAAAAAGGAATTAGCATTATACTTCACTAACGGAGATGTAGATGTTTTAAGGTCTGTTACAAATTTACCTCGAAAATCATATTTCTCAGGATACAATATAGCATCACGAGATGATTCTGATAAAGTAATAACTCTATTTATTCTGTTTAAAAATTTTCGTGATGGTATATCATTATTAAAATACAATCCTTGAACCATAAAGATTAAATAACCTTTGGTTTCTCTATTCATAATTTCACGACAAAGGCTATTCGTAAATACTAAAATTAAATCATATCTTTGTTGATATATAGAATCTAAAGTAACTAAATTTTTTCTTAGTTTTTGGCCAATAACACCTGCCTTACGTGTTACACATTTTACTTCGTGACCTCTACGTTCTAATTCCTTTGTTAAGGAATAGACATATGTTCCGATACCATTTAATTTAAGATGGGGTGTACCGATTAAGATTTGCATTTATTTTTTATTCTACGTTCTAATTTTTTAATTCTCTTTTCTAATTTTTCTATATAATCGTAAATCTCAAAAAGATTCATAGACATCTTCTTCAATTTGGTGCCTCACTTCCTATACCTTCTCTTACTTCAAATGTCATAAGATATTGACCGTCCCACTCTTCATACTCCACTAATTTACAATCATCAGTAGTCATTTTATCTATAACCGTTTGCATTTGTTTTTCCATATGACAAACGATATATAATTTACCATCTTCAGTTTTTACTAAAACCTCATTATCAGGTCTATTATATATTGTATTATCCTTCATTAATTAAAAAAATTATTTTTATACAAAGGAACATTAAGTAAAATATTTATCATCTCATCAAATTTTAGAAAGTGAGTTTTACAGATTTCATTACAATGATTTCTTACTTCTTCATCGATATCATATTCACCTTCAACTATATAAACCTCTTCGTAATCATATAGTTTTTTGTATTTCCATATCGTATGTGGTATTTTTTCTACAACACTACCACTAACATTTTGATTTTTTATGTCTAAATATTTTCTAAGTTCTTTTATACTATTTGGATTAATTATAAAATCAATAGCAGATTGTCCTGTTTTTGCTTTTTTATATGGTATGGTGTGATAATCTAATAAACTTTGAAATTTATCTTCACCACTTTTACCACTTTCATTTATTGGATTTACTATTCCCAATCGTGATTAAATCTTAACTTCTTTTTGATATTCAAACCAACGATACCAATCGTACATTTTTTCTCTACCCGTTCCTTTTTTTATCTTTTTAGGTTCTTTCTTAAAATGTATACTCGCAGTTAATCGTGGACCTAAAGGTTGTGTATCGTGTGTTAATCCTACAGGTATATAAAGTAAATCACCTCGACCTAAAATGATATTATCAAACACTTTCATATCACCATTTATATCTTCTCTGTAAAATCTCCATTTAACTTGACCATCGATATGAAATAAAAAGTTTTCAGTGGTATCTCTATGTGGTGTAAAAGTCTTTGCATTAGTTCTTGACGAACAATACATATTAGCACACCCTGGACCGAGTGGCATTGCTTTTTCAATGGTATTAACTATCGACCACATAAGCTGTGATTGATATTCACAAAAAGGTATAACAACTGAATATCCATGTCGCCATAAATTATATACTTGTGATTTATTTAATGTGCCGTCTCTACCTTTATCCCATTTTGCATTATATTTAGGATTACCTTTTTCATTAATCTCTGCTAACTGAACGTGATTAGCGTTACGCCAATCATTTAAATAGGAATCAAACATTTCCCAAGAATATAAATCAGAATATCTATCACTCGCACCTGACGGTGCTTTCCAATAATAGTGTTTTTTACCTAATATCTTGTCTCGAAATTGGTTAGGGTTTACAGGGTGTAATAACTCACTTAAAAACATTAAAGAATACCTTTGTTACATATAAATATCTAACTATAAATCAAATGTCTACTTTTTTTTGGTTTTTGGATTCTACCATCACCATCTTCCCAAGTTTTTCTTGAGTGACAATTTTTACAAAGAGTTTGTATGTTACCTGGAACATTTAACCCGCCCTGTGATTCAGGGTGTATATGGTCCATATCTAACATACAAGAAAATAACTTAGAACCGTGAGTAGCACATTTAAATCCTAAACGGCCATCTCCGTTTTCACAATAATCTTTTTTAATAGGTGTTACTCCTTCTTTATAAGAAGTCTTTCCTCGAACTGATGTATGACAACGTTGACAATAAGGTCGCAGTTTATCACCTTTAGACTTACAACCATTTGATGTACGTTTACACTTACATCCAAGATTTATACAAACGTCAAGAACTTTCATTTATTTTTTTGCCATATCAAAATTAATAATATAGCTAAGATAGGTAGTAGAAACAGAAGTATAAACTTAATTGAATATACCATTGACCTTCTTAATAACTTTTTCCATATCCGCTTTCAGACAATATAACTCATTTCTTGCTGAATCGACATAAGACTTACCATCACTATTTTTTTCCCAATCAGGAAGTGAGTAGTAAGCATCATCGAGTGAGCCTTCTATCAATTCTAATTTATTGATTATTTCTTTGTATTTCATTTTAACTCCTGTAAACTAAATCTACAATACTACCAAAGTATTTATCAAACACTTTAATAAGATTTTCATAATTACTTGATTTCATTTCTCCGGTAATCTTATCTACATCCAAATCAAGTTGTTTACCAAATGTAGATGCATACGCCAACAAATTATAAGCATTACCTTCCTTACCAAGTAAGTTTATTTCTTTTTTCCTGTATTCAGGATTTTTAATAATAGCCATTAGAAAACTCCTTTGCTGTTGTCAAATCCTTCCCTGTGACGAATGCTTCTTTAGCATTATATGTTATGTATCTCTTACACAAGTCAACGTGTACTTTTCTCAATCCTTTGAAACCTTTAGATTCGAATGCTGTCTGTAGTGTTCCGAGATTATAGTTACCATCAGACATTAGATTCCATAGTAGAGACCTTTCCTCTACACTCCACTTTTTTTTCTTCACATCCTCATACATCTTTTTAGTCTGTTTGAGTTTTGGGTTATATACAACCTTGTTACCGACTTTATGAAAATCTCGATAGTCAAGTCCTTTATTCATTTGCTTTTCCTTTTTTTGTGTGTACATCTATTACACAACTTAAACAGAGTTCAGGAAAGAATATCATCTTCCCTGTTAACTCTTGTTTACATTTCTTACAAGTCTTCATTAAATTAAATAGTCCGGACCGGTCCATCTGAAGTAGTCTTGATTCTTATCGAAGATGCTACCTCTCTGCCACTTAGCGGGAGCGGCCCAACCTGCGGCTTTGAAGACATCGCCTTTCTTGTATGGAATACCTTTTAGTACACCATCACCATTGGCGATGAAGCCCCAAACAGAATTGCTATTAATTATCTTGGTATATTTCTTACCAACTTTCATTGTCAGACCAGCATTGAATTTATCGACCATGCTTTCGGTGGACACAAAGTTAGCATAGTCCTTTTTAATGTTTTCTTTTAGAACATCAATAGCGTTCCAAAAGTCTATCGCCTTTTTTGATTCTTTATTCATTTGAACTCCTTTTAATCATAACTAAATATAGTAAATAAAATGCTAAAGGTCAACCGGTTTTTTTATACTTTTTAAAATCCTTTCTATTGATATCTAAGTCGATTAAACAAGTCCAACATATAGTATATGCTGTAAAGTTCACATTTGCTAACTCTTGATTTTCTTTTTTACATCGTTTACATTTCACTTTCTACCTAACCGCCTTTTAAGATATCGCATCTTCTCAGGTGAATTGTGAAAGGAATCTAATTCACCCATTCTTCTTATTTTCTCACCAACCTCTTTATCAGAGAGTCCTTCTTTTTTTAATTTCTTTTTTAGTTTTTTGATTCTTTTAATTTCATTAATACAATGGTCATATGTTTTAAATCCTGCATTGTATTCCCACAACATCCAACAATCGTGTGCCGAACAAATAGAAGGTCTATCCTCGTAGATAGAACAACAATTTTCTTTTTCAACTCCTAGGTACTGACAAGGTGTTAAACTTAATCTCCACTTAGGGTCAGGGTCGTGTTTTGCTGTTTTCCATTTCAAATCAGGAAAGCGAACAAATTCTTTTTCCATATCAGGAAACACTTTTTCTCTTGAAAAAACTACATCAGTATATAATGTTCCGTCACAACAAAGTCCACATTCAATACAGATTTGTGGCTGTCGTGTTTTCAATTCAATTTACCTACTACAGCGTCTACATAAAAGTTATTTTCTACATACTCACTACTATAACTTGTAGTAGCAGTCGGACCATGACTATATGCAGTCAATAGTTTTTCCATTGTATTCATATCATATTTATGTGTTAGTTTTGATAAATACATAATACCTAATGTTACATTAACATAAGGGTCATATAAATCACTTGTAGGTGTTTTAAACTCTGCAAAGGCCGTAGCAGGTTTAAGTTGCATAAGACCACGCGCATCACTCCTCGACCTCGCTTTGTGATTCCAACTCGACTCAGTAGATATAATCGCCTTAACTAAATCATAATCAACATCATACTCGTAACATAATGCGTATGTATAGATTAATAGATGTTTCAATTTAGATTTATTAAGAGTGGATTTTATTCCATATGCTTCTAATTTAAAATCAGGTATAGGATTAACTACCTCTACCTTTAAGGTATCAGTAATATTACTCGTTATGATTATAGGTGAAACATCAAGGACTCTCGGTCCTATCAACATCACACATAGACAAGTTAAACTAACTCCTAATAGAAAAGATTCTTTCTGCATATACATCTCCTATGTTGTTACCACAATATAACAAGATACTACCAAAAGGTCAACCGGTTTTATTCTATCTTGACTGCGTCCTTTCCGTCCGACGTCGGCACGATATTATCATAGGAAGATGGTAAGTATTCACTCTCAGGCAAATCTTCAGGGTCTGCTTCTAACTCTTCTTCCTCTTTAATGTACATCTGAACTTCTTGTGTTCCTAATGCAATATTAAAACCAATAGTTAATACAACTGCTAATGGGTCAAAGACAAATATGAAAATGAATATTAAATATTTAACAACTGAATCCACATCAGTTTTAAAAACTTTTGCTATGTATATAGCTGGTCCTACATCAACTCCTGTTTGCACAAGTCCTATTTCTACTTCGGCTATTTGTGTCTTCATATCTATTATAGATTTAGATATGTCCTGAATCATAGGGTTATATTCCTCACGAAGTTTTCTACGAGCAGTTCTATAATTCTCAGGTAGGTCCATTACTTGTGCTTCTAACTCTTCTTTTAAAAATTTCTTATCTTCTTGTAGTTGGTCTAATCGTTCCTCATACGCCAACAAGGTAGTAGATTCTATTTGAAAATTTAATGTTGCTCCTTGATATGCGTTAGACAAGAAACCAAAGATACCTACGGATGTTATAAGGACCAAAGTAAAGACAGCTAAAACCATATAAGCCTTCATTAGTCTACTAATCTTATACCAATACTGATATAAGAAACTTGCACTAACAAGTTTACCTACCTCCAATGAAGATGCCATCAATACCACAGACCAAAATGCTCCGGAAAACAAGTTACTTAATCCGAATATTGAAAAGAATGCTGCATTAAATGCTACGAAGAAAGCTGTAGCACCTACGAGCAAAGGAAAGTTTTTTATGCCTTTCATCATAGTAATATTAAATATCTAAGCCCAACTCTTTTTTTAGTATTTCTGTGAATACAAATTTAGCTTTTTTTTTCTCTTCTTTATTGTAATGATACCACTGCCACGCTAAACTTTTTACAATCATATCTATTTGGTTATGTAACAGATGATTCTTTTCTTCAAGTATGGGTATCATAGTTTCAGAGTTTTCAATTCTCATATTGACCTCATTAGCAATATCTAATAATTCTGATAGATTATTATTCTCTCTCGCATTATTAGCTTGTTTAAATAATTCTACATCACCACTTTTTTTATCGGGATGTAGCCTTTGAGATAACTTTTTAAATACATCATTAACAAGTTTACGTGGTCGTTTCTTTTTTTCGTTTGCTAAATTCTTTTCACGTTCAGGTATAATATCAGAAAAATCTTTATGAAATAAAGGAACTACTTCTAATTGAAATAAATAATTCTTTTCTTCGTAGTCTGATTCTAAATAACTTTGTTTTGCTTTTAATTTCTTGAGATATAAAAGTGTATAATCATTCATCAAGCCCTCGGCAGGTCTTCATCGTTTCTACATAAATACATAAAAAGTCTTTCCATGTCATCTTTGTTAAACTTAAAATCCTTTGATTTATGTGCTAATATTTCTTTAATTATCGAAGGAAAGATTGGTAGATGTTCCACAAACTTCGCCATATCAGTTATGTGATTTTCAATTAAAAAACTACTTACTACTTTAAATCCATCCTTCATAACTATAAATAGTTACAAGTCTTCAAACTCTGCCTCCAAAATTCTTTCACATATATACCATTCTTTACCTTTACGAAGTACGGTATCGGCCGAATATTGTTTCTTCAACTCCTCTGTTGAGAATCTACAATCAACCGATACCACACCTTTTAGTAAATATAAATCACCGTTAGCTAACGGGATTATTTTCACTTGATTGCGACTTGGGTAACCTTTGGAACTTCCGGTTCTATTTTAGGAACTGAAATTGAAAGAATCCCATCCTTAAATGAAGCATTAATGTTATCTCCGTCAAGTTGTTCACCAAGTGTGAATTGACGTTTAAATGAAGACGCCTTCAACTCTCTACGAAGTACTTTAGCACCTTTATCTTCAGGAACATTATGTTTGTCACCTGAGATAGTTAGTACGCCATCTTCAACTTCTACGTTAAGTTGCTTCTTATCAAGACCTGGAATCTCAGCAACGATACCAACTTTGTCTTCGTATTCATATACGTTTACTTTTGGGTATGCGGTACCTTGCATTGGATTTACGCCTACTTGTTGTGCTACTTCAGGAAAATGTGCTTCCATCATATGGTCATACATTTTATCGAATGGTGTTAGAAATGCATCCCTATCAAAAGGATGTTTATGAAATATAGTCATTTTATTTCTCCTATGTGTTATTCATTTGAACTAACTTTGAATCCTCATCTTGAGCGATTCGTTACTATACTATATACAAAAATCGTACTATAGTAATTTTAATGACTTTTTGACAACCTTGTTAAATATATTTTTGGTAGTCTAAAAATCTTACCTGACAGGTCTGTTATTTTGACAACCTCTTGACTTGACCACTCAGGGTCTTCTGTCATAACTACCTGCTTCTTATACAATGCGCCGTTAGCAGAAAAATAATTTTCTTTTAATTCTAATCTAATCTTCATTTCCAAGAAGTCAGGTTTTCTGTAGGAACACTCCTAGCTGGTTCTACATACCTGCCTTTTAAATAATTCTTTAATAAAAGTTTTTCTGCCTTACGTCTAAGTTTGAACTCTTCGAAAGTTTCATTCTCCAAACGGGCATCACCTTTTAAAATAGAAGATAATCTATTCTTCATTATAACCTCTTATTGTTTAATTGATTACTCTGCTGAACCTGTCAACAAACCTACCCACTTGTGACAAGACTTAGCCATTGTCCCATTGTGAATAGTTTGGTAAATCACACGATTGGTACTCATACCCTGAGCATAGTACTCATCCGTATCGAATTTAGCCTGACGAGTTCTCTCCCAAATAGGTTTGACTCTTGTCACTCCATCCGTGTCCTCTACCTGACAGGAAACTATAAAATCTGTTGAGCCTGTGGCTACTAATTCTACTGAACCAGTTGGAAAATATCCGACAAGTTGCTCTTTAAGTTTAGCGGCGCGGTCTGCCATTGACCCTGAAAAGCCACCTTCAAGCCAACCATCGGGATGAGCGGAACTCGTAAAAGTACCGTTTTCATCATATGTAATAATAAATTTATCAAACATTGCTGTTACTCCCATAGTAAGTTTTGCTGTTAATTGTATAACTAATCATTAATAAATATAATCTAATTTCCTTTTATACCACGTTTTTTATCTCTTAACTCGATATCTTTAGTATATACGAGTGAATTTGCAGCCCACCATTCTTTTTGTCTCTTCATTCCCTTCTCAGCTTGAGCATCATCCCTGTCAGGATATCCTCTTTTTGCTTTATTATTAAAGAAGTAATCGTCACTTTGAAATCTGTAATGATTACAATGTATATACACTTTACTACCTTCATCAGGATAAGTTCTCCATCTGCCTTTTTTGCCTAAAGCAGAGAACTTCCTTTGTATCCGTATATCACTTAAATCATAATTATCTTTAAGATGTGGTCGTGTGGTCCTACCTGTTACACAATGTTCGTGTACACGATAATTTATTACAGCATCCTTCCTAACAATAGATTTAGCAAGAAAGGTTTTTTTCCGACCATAGATAAAGTGTTCAATAACATTATCAGGTTGTTCCTTTGTTTCGAGTTCTGTACCTGACCTATTATGAAAAGTTATACTCGGAACTATTAATTGGTCAAACTCTGAACCTCGTTCTTTTAGAAATTCTTTTATAGTAGAGTATCCTTCCCGGGCATACATAAACTCATCTGCGTCTGCAACGATAACCCATTCTGTATCAATATCAGATACCATTTTAGAGTATATACTTTTGCCTGCTTTACCATACGGACCATTACATCGCCATTGTATTTGTAGAGAAGTATCTTTATATAAAATAATATTATCGTATTTATCAAGAATGTGTTTATATGGTTCTGTACTTCTATTATCACATAACAAAAATTGGTCCACTCCTTCATCAAGGTAATGGTTAATCCATTCTTCAAGAATATGAGATTCATTCCTGAAGCACATTATAACCGATAAGAACATTACACTACTTGTGTCCTATCACACCAAGGTTTATTAACATTAATTACCTTTAAATTATAATGTGAAATGTATTCCCACGCTAAACTAAAACGAGTTTTTTCTGATTGATTAGTATGACATCCGTGGATAGTATTAATGTTAAAAAATATAGCATAAGGTGCTTTCCCAACAACATCAATAACATCAAATTTATTTACTATATAATCATTCATCCATTTAATACCCGCTATCCCACTTTCTTCTTTGTGAGGAAATATACCTTGTTTATGTGAGCCTTCAACTAATCGTAAACAACCATTGTCTTTATTAGTATCTTCAAGATATACAGCACACGATATTATCTCATCCGGATGACCATTGAAATAAAAATTGTCTTGGTGCATAAATGTAGATTGACCACCCTTAGGTTCCATAGGAAAGAATTTACTGATATAAACATCAACATCATTACCGATGTCAACTAACAACTTTGCTGTATCTACTAATTTTTTATTACAAGCTAACTGATGGAATAAAGGTTCATATGTACAAGCACCTTCAATCTTATTCATGGTACCATCAGAGTTATAATTGAATCTCGATGTCTTAGTTCCACCTTTACCGGTTTGATAATGTTTATCACAAACACTTAAAAGTTTACTATGAAAGGAAGTAGATATAAAATCTTTAACGATTAAATAACCATTTTGTTTAAAGAAGTGTTTAGCTTCCAAATACTTTTTTCTTCTCTCCGTGATATTCGTAAGCGTGTCCATTTTCTTTTAGTAATTCATTTACTGAAGTCTCGTGACCTTTAACAAATAGTTCGCCGAGTACTCGACCATATTTACCTGTACCGTGTGATATAATAGAAAACTTACCTTCATCAGAATTTTCTAAAAGGTCTTTAACATATGCTTTCGCCGCTAACCCTTTAGCTTTCTCTTCAAGGTTTCTTGTTCTACTTTCCCAAGTATCAACACCATAAAATCTTATTCTCACTTTATGCCACACATTAAATCCTAAATCAACCATTGCGTCTGCTGTATCACCGTCAACCACTCTAACTAACTTACAACTATAACCATGTTTATAAACTTGTTTACCCATTTGTGTTCTCCTTGAAAAATGACGGCTTAGGAGAAAGGAGTATAAAAAACCTAAGCCGTCTACCACCGTGAGTATTAACTACCATTACTCACTTAAAAAATTTTCATCATATATAAATATGAAGAAACCTTTTTTTACATATACAAATAGGGGCGGGAGAAAAAAGGAGTAAAACCCGCCCCTATCAAAGAGTCTATATTTAGACCCTTACTTCGTTGTCGTCACCCTCTTCATCATCTACATCATTAAATAGATTTCCATCACCTTCTTCACCAACATACTTTTGAACTAACTGCTTGACAAAGGTTCTCTCTGAATCAGCACCACCATCAACAGAATACTGAGGATAGATACATACTTGAGCAGACTCTTCAAGTGAGAAACCATCATACAAAAGACCTGCTATCTCAACAGAAGTCCTTGTTGAAATTCCCGAAGAGAACCGGCCTGATTCAGATATCGCTTCAACACGAGTAAGATGAGCAATCTCTGCTACTTTACCTAACTCTACATCATCCACGTTAGGAAACATATACTGAAGAAGTCCTTTCTCTTCAGAGTCATCTAACAAGTCCATCTCAACAATGATGAATCTGTCCATTAACGCTTTATCAAGAGTACGTGTCGCTGTGTACTCATTACCGATGTTTGCCGTCGCAATGAAAGTCACACCTTCAGCCACATCAACCGTTGCCTGACCTTCTGCTTCATCCAACCTAAGATATCTCTGTCCTTGGTCTAAAACCGTCATCAAGATATTCCAGGCATCGGGATGAGCTCTTGTTAACTCATCAAGAAGAATCACAGCATTTGGAGTCTGTATCGCTTTGACAAAGACTGCTTCAGAAAAGTAAGTACCTTTCTCTTTATCGAAATGAGTGTTCCCAATTAGAGTTGCTCTTGGGTCTTGCGTCGCACCAAGATTAAAATAGAAGTCAGGTCTATCAAGTGAATTGACAAGTGACTTCGCCGCCATTGTTTTTCCACAACCCGCAGGACCTGTCATCATTATATTACGACCCCGAACAGCAGACCTGATTAAGTACTTCCATTTCAGTTCTTTCATCACAAGCGCTTCAGGCTTGAGTGAGTAAGATTCAGAAATGAAATTCATCACTTCAGCTTGCTCATCAGGAACATCGACAGGTTCAACTGCAACAGGAACAGCAGAAGCGTTTGTAAACTCTTCAGCCGGAACTTGTTTATACTTTTCATTTTCACCCGCTTTATATAGAGCGGTACCGAACTTAATACATTTCTTACGTGTGCTGTAAGAGACCTCATCAGTTCGGTCGTTACCTTGAGAATCAAAGGCGACAAGTTTGCCCCCGACTTTCTCAACTTTAATTAACATTGGATATTGATTCATTTTAGAACTCCTTTTTTGTCTCTTCTGAATACAACTAAATATAACACCAAAACCCTATTCCGGACAACCGGTATTTAAGGTTATTTTTAATTCTTTTTTCTCCACCAATGTAACGTTCCATCGCCATTATCAAATGTGTGCCAACCACAATTTTTCCATATACATTTCCATTGGTCTCTATCTGTATATTTTTCAAATGGTTTCATAGCCCATCCACAATTACAAGTTGGACTATGTTTATAATATTTTTTTAATAACCACTTAAACATTACCGACCTAACATTTTTTTATTGATAGTTCTTGCGACTGCTGTAACATTTTCAACATCAATGTATTGAGCATCAGTACCATACATTGTTTTAAAGTTTTCAGTATCCGTGTCCCTACCATAACTTGAATCACCAATGAAATAAGAAAGGACTTTAATCCCATTTTTTCTCATCTCATTAACTTGGCCTTTAGTATGATTAAGAGCACCATCAGAATAATAATCAATAACACCATTATTGAACATCGGCATCCCATCTGAATAATTGATGAAGTAACAATCTTTACCTCTTGCATCATTAACGATGGATTTCATTACTGCTTCGAAACAAAGTCCTTCAGGAGTAGTTCCTGATGTTCCAAGCATCCAAAACATAGATTTAATTTTAGTCATTGAATCTTTACGAGAATCATAAGCATTCAATACGAAAGGAAGATGTTGACCATAATGGTAATCATTAGTGGTAGTTCTGAAAGTAATCTTCACATCAATCCCATCTATCATTGAACAAGCCTTCGCAACTGCTACAGCACTTGTAAGTGCTTGATTCATTTTAGAACCACTCATGGAACCTGAAGCATCAATGCTAATGTGAATAAAACCATCAGCAAAAGAAGTCTTGAAAGTATTAGAGAAAACTCTATCATTACCAAAACCTAACTCAGCAATTAATCTCTTATCGATACGTCCTGTATCTCTGCGAGTATTTTTAGTAGTAGTCTCTTCATTACGTATCTTTAATTTACGACCAAGTATTTGACCAAGTCTTAAACCTTTGTTAACTGCTTCTTTCCTTTCACCTTCTCTATAACCACCATAGGTTGAAGCATTAGGAATCAACCCTGATTCAACTGCGGCTTGTGTTAAGTCCATCTCAATAACTTTTGTGATTCCACTATTACGATAGTAAGATTCCGTTTTATAACTTTTACCTGCTTCGTGAATCTTGGCGTCAGCTTTGTCTAAAGAATTAATTGACTTCGCATCTTTTTTAGACAACTTAGTTTTTTTCGGACCATTATCAATAAAATCTTTTTGTTTATCAACAGCCTTCTGAATCAATTCTTTTTGACGGTCACTTAAATCACTACCGTTACCTGGAGTATTTCCTGCCTCGGCATCATCACCAGGAGTCATCTGTGCATCACCTGTATCAACTTCTGTACCATCATCAGTACCTTGACCTGGACCACTTCCATCTTGACTATCGCCATCTTCATTATTCTCACTTGGACCATCACCTGAGTCTTGTGAAGAATCCTCTACAGGAATCAGAGTCACAATATAATCGTGAATTTCTTTTGCTAAATTAAGAACTGAATCTGTATCTGCAAGACGAGAAATATTTTTCATATCAATCATTTTGTAAATCTTACGTAGACCTGGAAGAGCATCAAGAGTACGATTTGGATTAGTAAAATTAATAATGTGATTCATATAATTTTCATAAGTCGCTTCATCCCAAATCTCAGATTTAAGAGCTTTATCGATATGCTTAGAATGGAAGTACTTTTCATACATCGCATCATAGTAACCCATATAACCCGGAGCCGACTTATACATAAAATAATCAATCCTTCTGTCCTCGATGTAATTGGAGATTGATTTGATATTCATTACATCATCATTACTCATTTCTTCATCCTCACGTAAATCGTAAAGAAAAGTTTTGAGAGCATTAAAATCTGTTTTAACAATATGAGAGCCTTCGTGAAGAGCAAGACCAACGGCAGAGTCAAAATTCTTATCATTCAAGTTTCCACTTAGAACAACTTTCTTACCATCAGTATAAGATTCTTTACCACTTGTAAAATGAACAGGAATCTCCTGAGCAGTACAGATACGAACAAAGTTTGCAATGGCTCTACGATGAGCTGAAAGAGCAACAATATCTTTACCCTTACGTTTTGGTGTATCTTCAAGGTCATCGAAGATTGACTTAGAATCAAAGCTATCCATCCAAAAAGACGAATATTTCGAACCTTTGTCAGTAAATCTTTTAAACATAAAACTCCTTTTTTGTCTCTCTCATTACAACTGAATATACCGAAAAAACCAATACAGGTCAACCGTTTTCTTTATAATCTTTTGCCTCATTATATAACTTGTTACAGAGAATTTTTTGTTTCTTAGTCAATAACATTTTACGTTTGATTAACTGAATCTTCATATCATCTACTACACGTTTCCCATACCCTTGTCGTTTGGCACTGGTCCAATTAGTAGACCCATTATTATATCCTGTAATATCTTGCACACGTAATATCTCATTTAATTTAGCTAATTGTAGAGTACGTGAAGATATAAAGTCAGGGTCAATAGAATCTTTTTTTATCCACTTCTCATATTTGAGAATCGCTTCATCAATAACTTTGTTTTGACGTATACTTAAATCTTTTACAATAACGTCTTTTATAGGAGTATCACGATGGCTATCATTCATAAGTTTACGATACGTACTAATCGATTGTTGCAACTTCGTATGAAGGTCACTCAATAGTTTTTTATACGAATTAGTTTCCGGTAGGTACAAATCATCGGTTAACATTTTACGCAACAACGATGCGCGTTGTCTATTCAATGTATGTTTCATATCGTTATCTAAGTGGTAGTTCATATCAAAAAGAATATACCGATAAAACCCCATATAGGACAACCGGAATACTCGTGGACATCAAAATATATAATTAACATATACACTTGACATCCACGTAAGTTATCGGTAACCTAAAAGAGAATTACTTCGTTGGATTCGAGTACTTAGACAAGTCCAAGTTAGGCAGGGGCTTCTCTATCTTTAAGTCTTTAAGTTTAGAGTTAGCCACGACTAATTTAGACCCGCCGACTATACTACCGTTGACTACGTGATATATAAAGAAAACGGTCTTCCATATACCTACACGTACTATACGTCCAGGTTCACCATCAACGGTTACGACATCATCTTCGTTATAGTCGTTCCCGAGAAAAACCATTATACCATCTACTGCTTCTCTGATGGTACTTTGGAAGAGCAGAATTGCTATTCCACTTATGAGTAACCATGAATATTCTCCCACAACCTTTTGTAGAATCTGTTCCATGATTAGGGTTTCCTTTACTGGTTATATTCATATCAATAAATATCAATATCTGATATTTGTTACAGGCAGAATATAACTTTATAAGTAAAGTAATTAAAATTCATGGAAAGTAATTGTTTTTCACGTACCATTGTGCCTAGGCACGTGCCTTGTTTTTATTTCATCATCCTGATGGTCCGATACTATTAAGCCTATATAGTGAAAAAATTGTCCGGAATAGGAAAACGAACTTGACGCCCGCCCGCCACCACCTCCACCTCGAGTTCACGATAAAGTCAGTTCCGCTCCCGCACTAATGGCCGTGAAAAAAGGTCTCCAAAAGAACATTGAGTTTGACTCACAATCTCAATAACAGGTTCTAATGAAGACCCTTATTTAATCGATGTAGTTTTACGCCCTTCTCTACTTGTTTCAGCTCTATCGCTATATCTGTAAGACACGGGCTATGTTTAAGTCATTATTATATTCTTACTCCTTATACTATAATATACAACATAAACCATATACAGGTCAACCTAAATATTATTATTAGGACCAGGCCATATATATGGAGAAGTCTCAGAGTGCTACTCTAAGACTCCTATTAACTCAAACAAGTTCTTTCAACAACGGGAGAGACTCGAACTCTCACAATGTCTGCCTTCGTCACATACTCGTGTACTTGAATGACCATTCCGTCGAACTCACTCAAACCAATCTTACTCTCGTAAGTAACTCATCTCAATCAACACCTTAATATACGAAATAAACCAATACAGGACAACCGTTTTCTCTATTTATTATGGTTTTTCTCGATTATATTCTCCCTTTATTAAATATACTCGTAGTCAAACGAACTCAGTAGCCGTTGAGTTAGTTCGTTATGTCGTATTCCCGCATGCCCATTCGCACCAAAAGACCCTATATCCTTGGATTATCAACTTGGTGGAGAATATAACTAAGAAAAAGAATTTCTCGACTGAAGAAAACGGTTGTATTATCGGTGCGAATTCGGTAAATTATAGGTTTGGCGGGATGTTAAAACTTGGTAGGTATAGTGATATCGCCCCAATTGAAGTCTTGTACCACCTGTTTGACACCCTCATTCTCTTCCCTGGCCTCTATTCTCTCGGTTTTTTCCTCTAATATCGCATCGAATTTGTCAGCATAGTGGTTAATGGAGTCGGCCATTGTAGTCTGAGGTGTCATTTTAAGCATAGGACGGTCCAATAAGAAGTAACAATTATAGCATAACATACGAAGATTCTCTATTTCGTGGTTATGATGGTCCTTATCTAAGAAGTCTATCAGTAAAGGCTGCTTGTTATCACGTACTCGGGTAGTGGAATGCCCGCATTTCTCACACTGGTCCAGCAGCTTGCCTTCTTTCAGTAGCAGCCATTGTAGCTTCTGAACCGGGTAATTGGGATGTTTTCCTTCTAATATATCGTTAGCTGGCTCTCCACAAACACCATATATTTTTGATGATAGATGTCAATATGAAGATGTTGGTGAGGCGTTTTTAGAATGGTATAACGCAGGACCTGAAGAGAGAGAACGATGTGGTAAGTTGGGATGTGAATTTGTGAACGATAAAG
>VMHT01205222.1_pt1 | contig 17929 bp, 9 predicted proteins | sample 4693611 | NCBI WGS metagenome assembly VMHT01 (sample SAMN12280063, study PRJNA550983) | marine metagenome | isolation source: seawater sampled from same location over 5 years 0.02-0.2 micron viral filtrate | place: USA: collected off the coast of southern California halfway between the port... ...
AAAAGGTGCAGCTGTTTTTATAAGACCACTAGTTGCTTGATAACTTTGTATTATAATCATACCAGCTACATCCATTGACATTCCATCTTGAACCGCTTTAGCAAGTTTATTAACAACATGATCTAAAATTTCCATATTTAAATCACTTTGTTTTTTCTTGTTATCTAAAAAACTTTTTGTTATTTTACCGTCTTTTGGTAGTTTTATTTGTTTAAAAGTGCCTTCAAATGGAGATTTTTCAACATTTTCAACTAGCTTTTTGTAAGCAGGATCTTTTGTACTATAATACAATCTACCTGGCTTAGCTATATAATCATCAAACTCTGCTACTTGTTTTTTATTTACTCTAGTAAATTTTCCATCTTTTTTCTGCTCAAATAAAATGTATTCACCATTAGTTCTTTTAATCCATTTTTTACCAGCTTTAGGATCTCTTACAAATTTTCCATTTTTAAAATCTCCATAAAAAGTTTGCCTACCACCACTGCCCATCATACCAGCAGCAACTATAGACATATCTAAGTATTTAGCAGCTTTTAACATTAACGCTTGAAGCTTTGGTCTAGTAGATTCATTTATAGCTTCAGAATTAAATCCTAAATATTTAGCTATAGCTTTTTTATCTCTTAATAAAGCTAGTTCATTTAATTGATCTTGTATAGGTTTAGTAGATAAACTAAACTTAATACCTTCAGGTCTAGCTATTTTTTCTCTTACTTGAGGTGTACCTCTTACAACTTCTTCTTCTGTTATACTTTCTGATAAATCTACAGTATTATCAGTTAAATCCCCTTTAGTGTCGTAAACTGGTTGTTTTGGATTATCTACTATGTCATTAAATTCATTTTTAGCTATAACCTCTGCTAAAAACTTAGGCATTTTTCTTTTTAAAACATCTGGTCTTATACCCATTAAGTAATCAACTACTTGATCTACACTAGGATCTAATGTTCTAAATAAATCATTTCCAGCTTCTAAATTAGTTGTAGATGGTATACGACCTTCATCAATAGCTTTTTGAGTTTGTTTAGTATTCATCCTTTTTATCTCTAACTCATAGAAAGGTGTCCATTTAGATCTTCTCATAACAGCTGGATCTACTTTATTTAAAGCTATTAAATCTTCAGCTATCTCTTTAATAAATGCCTCTTTATTTTTAGTCGATAATTTACCATCTTTTGGCAAACTTAATTTATCATATATAACTTTGGCAAAACCACCTGGCTGAACACCTTTACCAGTTGTATAATCAATTAAAGCTTTAAAAAACTTTTTAGGATCAGTCATCGCTGGCCTATCAGTTTTTCTTAAAAAACCTATTATATCTCTTTTAGCTAAGTTAATTTCATTATCAGTTAAATCTATTTTTTTAGCTATTTTAGATTGTTGAGGTTTGATTTTCTTTAACTTGTCTTGAGCAAGCTTCATGTCAGTGTAGTCTTCTGGACTTATATCATCTGACACTAAAGTTTCTCCAACTGTTACTCTACTTTCTTCACCACCTATTTTTTTGTCAGCAGAAACTGTAGAAGGTTTTTTACCTCTTTTAATTTGTATATCTCCAGATGCTCTATTTATCAATGGTTGACCACTAATGTTTTTACCAGTTAACCAACCAAATAAACTATTTTTAGAAGCATCGTACTCAGACTTAAACTTATCACTTATTTTTTCTTTAACTTCTTTAACAAAGCCAGGATTCATATCTAAATACGACTTGCTAACAGTGTTACGTATAGAAGCGTCTAAAGTATTACTTTGTTCTATTTCTAATAAAGCATCAAAGAACTCAGGTGAAGGATCTTTTTCATACGATATTATATTACCCTCTTTGTTAAGTATAGGTACACCTGTAAATTCTTCTTTAGATTTAAATTTTCTATTTTCAGCTGGCCCAGTAAACTCGTCAAAAATTTCTTTTATTTCTTTATTTTCTTCTGTTTTAGAAAACTTTTTACCACTATCTACAACTTCCTCTGTGCTTAATTCAGATATAGATTCGCTTAGCTTACCTTCTTTAATACTTTTATTGTACTCTTTTAAAAAATTATATACATCTTTACCTGTTTCAAACTTAATTTTAGCAAAACCTGCTTTACGAAGTATAGGTACTATAACATCCATTAATTTAGTAAATAAATTGTCGTCATACGAAATTTCTTCTTTGGCTATGGCATCTGAAAAAGCCGTTAAAACCTCATCTTGATTTGCTTCTAAATATTCGTCTGAGTAAAGCCTATCACCGTTTTCATCTAAAGCAAGTAACCTATCATCTATAGCTTTTAGTTGATTTTTGTTTAATCTCTTTTTAAACTCACTTACTAAGTTTTTAGCGTCTTTTCCTTTAAAAGCTTGGTTTAATATACCATGTAATAATTCATGACTACCAACGGTAACAGCTCCTGTATTTTTAGCTACTTCTTTATTTATATATAATACACCATTGTCTATAAAACCATCTGATCTACCTGCCTCTTCTCCAAATCTTTTTGTAAATTCAACTTGAGAAGAAATAACTTCTGTTTTTAACCCAAACTTTTTACTTTCTTTTTCAGCAAATTTAATATTTTCATCAAGTCTATTATCAGTGTCTTTGTCAATAATTTCATTTGTATTTTCAAAGACTTTAATTTTTTTATTAGCTAAATTAATATCACCATCTGTGGCACTAAGTTCTGATATTTTTTTATTTATATTATCAACTCTAGCTTTAGCGTCTTTAACCGACTGCTGGTTTGGATCTAATTTCTTTATGCCTTCTTCTAGTATATTTCTTTCATAAATTAAATTAGCAATTTCAGTTTGTTCTTTTTCATTAAGATTAGAATCAGTTTGTTCAAGAGCAGATCTATATTCTTTTATATCATTAATTATCTTATCTCCCTCTTCTTTAGACATAGTGCCTAATTCTTGTCTTTTTCTAATATCAGTTATAGAACCTTGGTATATTTTTTCATTTCTTAAAGGCAAAAGATCAAAAGTTTTTCTAGTAGCACCACCTGCAGCTTGTATAACACCACCCATGAATATACCTAAAGCTCCAGCTTCACTAGCTCTAGACATGTACTCAAATATACTTAAATCTTGAACCCCTAGTATGTCATCTGTTAAATCTTGAGATAAAGATGTTAAAGCCTCTGTAAAACCTTCTTTACCTGAATCAATACCAAATGTTTTTAATACATCAACAGCTGTTTTGTTAGCCATCTCTTTAGCAACAACTTCACCAACCTCTTTTCCACCTTGCTTAGCAGCTGTTTTAGCAGTAGATCTTAAACCAGATTTAAATAAACCAAAAGCTCTACCTCCAGCTGGACCCATAATACCTTCAAAAAACCCTTCAGATGCTCCTCTAAAAAAACCTCTAGCTAATTTTTCTTTTCTACTTAAGTCTTGTACTTTTTGATCTTCAGAAAAAACAGACTCAGTATATTCACCAGGTATTAATAAGGCTGACATAACACCAGCACTTGTTAACCCTTGAGCCACAACGCTACTTCCACCACTAGCTATTGCAGCAGCTGTAGAAGCTACCATTATTGGAGCGCTTTCAACTACTGTATTAAACCCTATATTAGCAGCATCTAATAAATTACCATTCGCAATGCTACCTCTAAAATCATTTTCATAAGCTCTTTGACTGTCATGTAGTTTATCTATATCTTTGGCCATCATCTTGACCATTTCGTCTCTTTTTTTTCTTTCAAATTCTCCAAAAAGATTTTCAATTCCAGTGACTTCAGCAAACACATCTTCTATGAAACTAGGTCCAGAAATAATACTTTTACCTAACGACAATCCCGCAGCTTTTAAACCTTCCCACTTGTCTCCAAATTGACTACCAGAGCCTAACTGCTTTTTAGCTAACTCTTCTAATCTTTCATCGTCTTTAATTTTTATATCTACTTTACCTTCTTGAAGATCACTTATAAAGTCACTATCAAATAATTTATCTTTTAATTCAATTCTAGATAACTTAACATTGTCTACATAGTATTCACCACCTATTTCATTGTACTTGTACTTTCTAGCACTTTCAACTTCTTCTGTAGGTAATAAAGATATGTCAATTTCCCCTGTGTCTTTGTAAGCTTCATAAGCTTCTATTTCTGCAGTTTTAAATTCACCTTGATCAAAAGCTCTTTTTTTGTCATTTATTAAAGTTGTATAATCAAAATTAGGATTTGCAATATCGGTTTTAGTAGGTTTTTTTTCTTCAACTTCTTCACTTTTTTTAGGCAGATCAAGTGAATAATATTCTTGTATTTGTAAAACTTTATCATCGTTTATATTTCCAGTATCATATTTTTCATATAAATCATTTATCATAGAAACGTTGTCTCCACCATAGTAATCCACTATACTGTCAATTTTAACTTGATCAATATCTTGATCAGCATTTTTAGAATAAAAATCTACTAAAAAATCTTCTATTGGCATATTTTATTAAATTGGAGATTTAGTGTTTAACATGTTAATAATCCACTTGTTCAAAGCTTCTCTATCCATTAATATATCATCGCTTATGTTGTCAACGTCTAATATTTTATATCCAGTAGGTTGCTTTGTAATATTATTATCGGGTAATTTTATATAAATAGAATTTTTATTTATTTGATCTTCTTTAAACCAGTCTTTTAAAACGGCATCTGTGCCTTCAACAATGACACCTGGACTTTCCTTTAATAAACCAATTTTTAAATTTTCTTTAAACTTTCCCTTGTCAAATTTCTTATCTACTTTAATTAGTCCTTCACCAGACTCAGCGCTAGGCGCATCAAAAAAAGCAGGTTTAGCGGCTGTTTTTACTAAGTCATAATAATCTTTTTTAACTTTTGTTTTAAGTTTTTCTTTTTTACTAGTTTTAGGTAATTGAGTTCTTATATCTCTAACTTGCTCTCCCTTTCCTTTGCTATATTGAGCCATGGTATAATTAGCAATAGCTTCCATTAATTCATTTTCTTGATCTCCATTTTCTGGATCATAAGTAACGCCTATTCCTTTATCATAATAGCCAGAACCAGATAAAAATTGCATAGTATCACCGTTTATGCCGTTTCTTATTATTTTATCATTTAAAATACCATTTCTAATATTATCATAAGCTTTTTCAGAGTCTAACGATGTTGTAGTTATAAGCTCACCATTAGCTCCTCTTGATTCTGTAACTTTATTTATATTAGGAAAGTTTTTAGCTAGTTGATCATAAGAAGCTTTAAATGTAGGACTAGGATCTTGTACTTCATTCCATAACCCAGGTAATCCTTGCTCTCTTCCAGCATAGTAATTTGTAGGGTTTATTTTAAACTCCTTACCAGTGTTAGGGTCTTTGTAGCTTAAGTTAAAACCTAAACCATCCCACTCTGTTTTAACTTGTTTACCACCGTTAACACCTAATGCATTTAAAAAAGGTATTGATTCTGGATTTGAGTTAGTGTTAGAAACTGTTTTAGGGCTTGTTCCATTTACCACTCTTTTATTATACTCTTCAGCTTCTGCTAAAAGTTTCATAAAATTACCAGTAGCACCTTCAATACCATTTAATAAGTTAGATCTCATTTTAGTTACTTCAGTTTGATCTCTACCTATTGAATTATATTCTAAAAGATCTAAAGCATCTATTTGATCTATAATAGTTTGCTTAAAACTATCAGCTAATTCAGAGTTGTCACTACTTTGAATTTTATTAGCCTCTTGCATTAGTTCAGCTGTTTGCTTAGCTAAAGCATTTTTGCTAGTTTCAATCATGGCCATTTGGTTGTCCATAGATGTTCTAGCAGTTTTTAAAGTCTTAGAAAGACCTGAAGCATAATCGGCTTGTTCAGCCATAGCAACTTGGCCTTGTGTTATTCCTGGTTGTGCGTATGTTCCCATAATTTATTTAATTAATTCCAAGAGCTGTTAAATCAGCAGTTTGTAAATATTCTAATAGCTTATCGTTTTGTGGACCATAACCTTTGTAAGAAGAAGCTGGCCCAAGTCCAGCAGCTTCATAAATAGGCGCTCTTTCTGCAGTGGAAGGAAGTTTTCCACCTCCATAAAATTCGTTTAAATTAGTAGCATTTGGTCTATTTAGTATTGGTAGTCCGTCTTCGTCCAGTAGTGGATTTTTACTAACACCAGTAGCATCTTGCTTAGACGCAGCAATACTAAGTTTCTGAGGTGGATCAGCATCATAAGCTGTTTTTCTTAATAGTTTTAATTCTTCTTCAGTGTATGGTGTGTTTACAGCTTCTTTTTGATCTTTTTGCTCAGGAACTATACCGGCGTTTCTAACAGTTGCAGCGTCACCTAGCGCGCTTAGACCTGTTTGTATAGACATGTCTCTTCTATATTGAGCCATATCAGCTTGAGCTTGTAATCTATTTAACTCATTAATGTCTCTATTTTCTTGCATTTGCATTCTGACAGTTTCACCTTTACCTTTAGCAATATCAACTTGTAATTGACCTTGAGCTTGTAGTTTTTGGTTATTAACTTCTTGCTGTTCAATACTAGCAGCAATACCTTGTTTAGATTTTAATGCGGCATTTGCTATAGCAGTTGCACCACCTGCAGCAGCTCCAGTTTCTCTTAATGTATCTAAAGTATTAGCTAAAGCTTGATCTGTTTGCTCCATTTTTATTTCTGCAGCTTGAGTAGCTACAGCTAAGTTTTCATAAGGATTAGATAAATTAGCAAAAGGATTTTCTATATCTTGCCTTCTGTAATTGTCAATATCAGTTCTTACTTTTCCTAACTGTCTTTGAGCTGAAGCAGCTTGAAATGCAGCTAAAGCAGCTGGTGCAGCAGCCCAAGCAGTTTCCCACCCTGTTCCAGGTAATAATTCAAATCCTAATTTTTTTAATCCCATAATTTTTTATTGTGATGATACTACAAATTCCGATGATACAGCAAACATTTCTTTTGTTCCACCAGCATTAGTGGTTAAATCTGTTGACATTTTTACTGTAGCAAAATATCCTTTTACGCCTGTCATAGAGTCTCCAAATACAACTTCACCGCTTGTAGCTGTAGAATTGTTAACTAAATTAGCATAATATTTATTTTCTTTTTCTACAAAACCAGCTCTATAAGGTATACCATTTTCAGTATATAAACCTTCATCGTAACTTTTTACATTGTTTGTTTGGTCTAAAACTTCATTAACTCCAGGTCTTATATTAGCAGCGTCTGTTACAAAGCTATCTACTTGCCAACCATTACTACCTTCGTAATTAATAGTTTTAAAATTCTTATTAACTGAAGGGCTAGGGTTAAATATAAAAGTTATAGAAGATTGATTAGAAACTCCATAAAATTCATTAGCATTAGTTAAACTATCATAATGAATATATAAAGAACCTTCTTTAGTTGTGAAATAGTTATTTTTTAAACTAAATATAAGATCAGGTCTATATGTATAAAAAGTATTCCATCCTTGCACTTTTTCACTGAATGTGAGCGTACTATAGTAATCACTTGTTTCGTCTAGTGTTTTACTACCCGAATGCTGCTGTATAGATATAGTGTAATTATCTTTGTAATTGTCAAAACCGCCTTCAACTTTATCTTTTTCATAATAAACAAATCTTATCTGTGGATCAGCTGCTACTCCTGGAGAGTATATTTGTAAAGGACCATTATCTAAAAATACAACATTTGAAGATATACCTGAAATATCTACTGTACCAATGCCTGTAACGAAGGAGTTTACTGAATTCCAAGCAGCACCACCACTTACATTTACATTTATTTGAACTTGTGAACCAGCTATTAACTCTTGTAAACCAGTTATTGATCTTGATATAACTTTAACCCAAGCACCTAAAGGCGAAGGTATTGCTACAGGTGGAGACGCTGAGTATCTAGAGTCTTGTGGACCTTGCACTATTATACCTTTCGTTTGATCGTAGTCTAAATCAAAAGCAACTGTGGTTATAACTTTTCTATCAGCAAGCTTAGCTAGTTCATCTCTAAAAAAGTCTTTCATGCCATACTGAGATATTTCAGTTATACCATCTCTAGATAGTCTTAAAACAGCGTTTCGATCTTTATCTGAAAAATACCTTCTAAATCCAAAATGAGCAAAGCTTTCTGGATTTCTACTTATACCATATTCTCCAGAATAAGGAGTTACTTGACCTATTACCACGTTTGAAACTGTGTTTATTGGAGTTCCTTCAGCCGAGTATATAGCATCTTTATCTATCAACGCTTGGCTAACTTTATTTTCTTGAAATATAGTTAAGTTATTATCCATAGCGTAGATGAGTTGTATTGATCCATTATGAGGGTCAACAGCTTTGGTTATGTCTTCGCCTACAGAAAAAACATTTGTTCTATTTATATTTGTTTTAGAATTAAAAATTCCTGAATAAACCAAAGCGTTAGATCTATATCTAACGTTACTAGAGTCTTCCATTAAGTGAGCTCTAACACCTAAATCTACTTGAGTATTATTATATCCACCTCTAATTCTAGATTCTTCTATAACCCAGTTAGAACCATCATTAATTGAATAAGTACTATTGTCCCCATTATAAACGTTAGAATAAGGTATAGTTTCTGCGCCTGGTATTAAGGGCGGAACTTGAGGTGTTGTTATTGTTACTTGTTGAGGCCAATTAGGAAAACTGTCAGTAGTGTAGTTTAAAAAAGGTATTCCTGGAAATAATTTAACATAGCTAGGTCTTAAAGGACCTGTTTGTGGATTAGTTGTATTAGACCAGTTTGTTGTTAAAAAAGGAGTCGTATTTTGTTTTAACCAAAATGTATTATAGTATTTTATTTCTAAATTAAATGCCATTATTTTGTTATAATAAAATTTAAAGTATATACGGATGAAGCTAAACTTCCAGTACCGTCTGAAGCATCAGTGCATTGAACTTGTATAACGTAAACATAACAAGATTGGCGAGAAGGTGCCCAGTCCATTCCAACACCCCTAATAGGAAGCGCATTCCTATTCATTGTTACAACGTAACTTACTGGAGTAACACCTGATGGCAAAGGTGCAAAATCAAACTCGCTAAGTGTTATGCTAAATTGATCTGTAACATCTTCTTCCTCATTGTTAAACTTGTAGTACTTAATAGGTTTCATTCTACCGATTTGAGTATCAGGATTGTCATACCTTTCACGAGCACCTTCGTATCTCTTAACGTTGAATATTTTATACTTAAGACCTTTTAATCTATCTGTATTTGGATCTATATTTTCGCTATCAGTGCTGAGATAAAAAGTAGAAACCACATCGTATCCGTTTGTAAGTGATTGAAACCTGAAAATACTTGCGTTACTTGAAAAGTTGTTTTTGTAGTCATTAATATCATTATTTTTTATCCAAATAGCGTTAGCTTCTTGATCGTAAGAAATACCAGTATTACCACTTACAATACTAGATATTTTATTGTTCACATTAGAGTTTAAGAAAGTATTTGGGTCTTGTGACTTGATCCAAGCATTAAAAGGTGTATCTCCAGCAGCACCGTAAGCTTTAATATTATTAACAATAGGCCAAGCAATAGACATTCTATATATTGTAGGAGTTATATTAGAAAGTTTAACAGCTGGGATTGTTACTTGAACAGAAGGAAAAGTATCAGTTGATATTTCAAATGTTACATTATAATTATTAGCTCTATCAGAACTATTTTCAAAAATTATTCTTTTTCTACAAGCTAATTGAAATTTAGGGCCAACATTAGGGGCAACAGGTGGGCTAACTTGCACTATTTCTATAGGCCAATTAGATTGACTTATTGGTGAAAAAGAACTATTGCTAGTACTTAAAGAATTAGTTATTTCTACTATTTTAACATTGGTGGTTAAAGCTGTGTTACCAGCTTGAGAACCTCCTTGAGAGTTAACAACTTCAAATATATTACTTATTGATTGACCTACAGTACTGCTTTCAAACCAGTTGTTAATGTTAACACTAGACAGCCCAGCTGGAGCGTCAGTTATGCCACTTACTTCACTCGTTAGTATAGAATTATTTAATTCGCTTATAATGCCTGTAGTTGAGGTCTCGTAATATATATCTATATTAGATTTAAAAGGTTCCGTTTCAAAAACCATTAATTTATCTGCAAAATTCCATTCTCCCTTTTCTTGATTAGTAGAAGTAAAGCCCATTCGTTTTTGAGTACTTATAGTAGCTATTAAAGGATTTTTATTGTTTCTTAAAAAGAACGGATCAACATCACCAACAAGTCCAGGATATATAAAAGAACCTAAACCATATTGAGAACTTGGGTTTCCTGTACCGGGATCTTGATCCATGTTTGCGTAGTGTAAGTCTATGTTTTTCTTATTAGTCCAAGCACCTAGCTCGCTGAAAGGTCTAACTGTATTAACTTCTTGTTTTAATGGAGATATGTTTTGTTCACCTATTGTTACATTTGCTTGACTAGAAACAGGATTGCTACCAACAGTTGGGTTAAAAATATTTTGCTTAACTCTATTATAAAGAATAACGCTAGAACCATATATATTGTCTGTAGGCCCAACTTCTTTTAAATCTCTTGGTATTTTATTTATGTTGTCATTAAATAAAGCTATACTAGCTACAGAAGAAGTATTTGAATACTGTAAACCTTCAAAAGTAGCAGGCGTAGCTGTACCATTTTTGTTGTATATAATATTTCCGCTTAAAGCACCTGGAACGTAAATATTATAATAATCTTGTTCCTGTTGTTGAACCACTATCTTATAAGTATACCAACCTAAAGGATTCTCGTTCTCTTTCCACAAGCCATTATATGGTAATGAAGATGAAAGTTCTGATGGAATTTGGCTGTTGAAAACAACTTTTAAAGCCTCTCCTGGCCAAGCTAAAGGATTTGTTCCTCCATTAGTGTATGAATTAAATATAGTAGAATTTTTTGTAAGTAAATCTAGTTGATTTATTATAACGTTTGAAGCTCTACCGTACCTATCTTGAAGTACAATACCTACTTGGTAAGATCTATTTTGTTTTAAAGTGTTATTTAAAAACTCTTTATCAGTATTGCTATTAGATAAGTCTCCTTTAGTAGTTGTTTCTAATCTATAATCTAAGCTTAAAGGAGTAGCATTGTTTTGAAGAAAGTTTCCATAAAAAACTCTATTACCAACTACTTCTTGAGTTTGAGCTCTCATAGGAACTATATCACTAACTCTTGTAACTTCTTCGTCAGTTAAAACTTTTATAGGCTTTTCAGAGCTATAGTTGTATATGTATGTAGAATTTAAAGATGTTACAGTATACTCAGCATCAGTACCTAATGGGTTAGGTATACTAACTACATCTCCAACTTTATAACCTTCTCCAGTTTTATTAACAGTAGCAGAAGTTGATCTACCAGCTCCATCTACAACAAGATCAACTGTTAATCCTGATCCACTACCACCTGTGGTAGTTTTGTTTAGCAATGTTCCAGTTGTGTAATTATCTCCAGCAGTTTTTAAAGACATTAAAGAAGGACCACCGCTAAGATCTGAAACTTTAACATCTGCTATCACTTTAACATTTAAATCATCTGAGGCTTTATAAAGTAATTGTATTTCATTTACTTTTAATTTATCAGCAAGTTCGTTACTTTTATAAGGTAAATTAATAACTAAACCAGCTGTAGTTATTTGATTTTCCATAAAACTTACTATACTAGACTCTTTTGTTCTTTCGTCGTCACCTTCTAAAAAGTAACCATATTGTTTAGGAACAAAAGCATGTTGAGTAAAAGGCGCAGCTAAAGAATACTCATTATCATCATACTTAAATCTATAGCTAAATCTAACAAATTTATCTTCTAATAATTTTTTATCTCCAGAAAAGCTAGCATTGTAGTTAGGGTTCTTTATCGAAAACAAAAATACAGTATTAGTTGTCCAAGCTAAATCTGCTGCTATATCGTTTATAGGTATAGGGGTTGCAGGACTTTGATTTGACTTTAACTTTACTTTAGCAGGTGACGTTCCAGTATCTATGTTTTGAACATAAGCAAAACTTCCATTAGGATCTTGTGCACTAGTTACTTTAACTTCAAAAGAAAGAGTACCTGTACCCAAGTAATCAGATATAGTACTATAAGATTCATTTGCAGGATCTGAAGCTGTATTTTCATTAAATATTAAAGCATTAGGAGTTACAGTATTTAAAATTTGCCCTGGAGCACCCCAAAAAGGTGGCAACCACTCGTCATATTCGTTTATTAATGTAGATTCTAGAGCTCCAGTCGTATTTTTTAAAAAAGATATAGGTTCATAAGGAGCATACTTTGCAACTGAAATATGGTCTTCGTTAGTGTAATAAATTAATGGGTTTGCAATAGCATTGTCTACATTTATTTTTCTAGGTTGGTTTCTGTTGTCAGTCCAAAATAACAAGTTTTCAACAATGTTAATTCCTGATATAGGATGAGTTTTAGAGAAGTTTAAAAAAGTTCCAGATAATAATATATCAAAACTAATATTTGATTGCTCTATAGCTGAAGAATCAGCTACATTAGGTAGTTGGCAGTAGGCTATATAGTTGTTAGCTCCAGTTCTCACAAAGTTTGTGTAATCACCCGAGCCGGGAGCAGTGCCACTTTGCTTAGAAAGATTTCCTAAACTATCTGCAGAAGCATCTGTGTAATTAGTTAAAAAGAAAAATATTCTATTATTAACTGTGTCTGCATATTGACCTATTATTTCAATGTTATAATCTGTTAAGCCAAAGTTAGTTAATAGCTTATTACCTCTAATATTTTCTAAAGAACCAACACTAGCATCTTCAGAAGCACTAACACTAGCGTTTTGAGCATCTCTATATTCGCCTTGTGGTAGTATTCTAGCCTCTGTATCTTTATTCATACGAGACTTTAGAAAAGTATTTTTAATTTCTGGCATAATTAATGTTTAATCCATTTAGATTTACCACGCATTATTTGAGTGAATTCGTTTAATTTTATATTAGATAATCTTATTTTAGCGTTTCTAAGTGCACTAGATCTATCTCTTTTAAATCTGTTTATAATATACTCAGGAATATTAGCCCTACCTGACAGTATTGAATAAGCTATATGCATGTACATCGCTTGCTCTGCCATTTTAGGCACTCTAGTTTCTGCATCGATCGCTAAGCCATCTGATATATATTCTAGTATTATTAATTTATTCGCTAGATCACTAGAAAAATTAAAAGACCCTGTTCTTTCGTTTATAGTAAACCAACCATTTTTTTGTGAAACTTCAGGTTCTAAACCATATCTTTGTCCATAAGCCAGCTTGTCCCAGCCCCAGTTATATACATTAGCTGTTTCAAATATCTCATTAGTTATTTCACCTGTTAAATTTAATGAGTTATTGTTAGCCCATCTAGTTTCAGTTTCTGATTGTTCAGCTAAGTTGTTGCTTCCATTTTCGTTTTGAGTTGGCACACCAGATCCGTCTTGTATAAGCAGTTCGGTTGGATTAGAAGTTAATGTAGTTGGATATATTATATGTTTAACACCTGCTGCATCAACCCAAGATAAATTAACATAATTAACATAGTCTTGAGGTATTATTAAAGAAAGACTAGGTGGTATAGTTAATTCTTGAGACTTCATGCTTCTTAGTGTGTCATAACTAAATTCTTGTAAACCTCTTTTAGCATGAAACATTATGTCAGTTCTTTTTGCATTTGGTATTAATTTACCAACACCAATGTATGCTACCATAAAGTTATTTATAATATCATTTAAACTTATATACTCATAATTTCCATGGTTGCTATCTATAGCTGCTTGATTTAGCTGTACTATTATATTTCCAGATAGTAATGATGCTGTTATAGTTATTGAGTTGTTGCTAACAGAGTAAGCGCCAACAGTAAGCGGCGCTCCATTATTAGTTATAGTATAGTTAGCTATTGGTGAATCTACTAAAATAGTATTAAAAGTACAATCAAAAGGAGATCCAGGTACACCTGCGGCAACATTGAAAGCTTGTTGACCAGAATAATATTGAGCATTTGTTTCAGTTAATAGTCCCATGTATTAAGATTTTTCATTAATTTTGTCTTGTTGTAATTCACTTTGAGCTACTTGAATTATTTGAGGATCTCTTATAACTATTCCAGCGTATAATAATATGTTTAAAATAAGTTCTGTTTGTTCAGATGTTTGTAATCCAAAATCTATATAACCTTGTTGTGATCCTGAAAATAAGTTAGCTTCTGTTAAATTAACAACAGCAGATCCAGCATTAGCACCAGCGCCTGGAAAATCTGTAGCAGTAAAAGTAATTGTATCACCCACTGAATAACCAGAACCTTGAGATGTTACTTCAACACCACTTATAGTGCCTCCAGTAACTGTTACGCTAAACACAGCGGATTGATTATTACCAGTACTAGTATATGTAGCTGCTGGATAAGTGGCAATAGTAATACCAGTTGTATTGTTAGAGCTAATAGATCCAGTTAAATCACCTATGTTAATAGCTGTAGCCACATAAGGATAGTTAGTAAATACATATTGTCCTAAACCACCTATGTTATATCCCCATCTAATATCTGTAGGCTTTTTAACATATTGCATTTTAATATGGTCTACATTAATTATATCCGTAGGATAAACTATGCATTTGTTATCTTCGTATAAATATACGGGAAAATTCTTTGTTGGAGTAGTAAGTGGAGCTTTTCTTATATTGTAAAACTCAGATCTACCTAATCTTTGCATTTCAGGATAGATATTAGAACTTGGTTCATAGGTAACTGAACCTAGCTTATACAGCTCAGAAGGAACTGTAAATACATTAGATGTTGGATTTGTAACGCCTATAGCTTTTTCAGCTACAGTTTGATCGTTTTCAGTTTTAAATTCTGCAATTTTTTCATCAGTTAAAGCAACTCTATTAGCATAGTCCATATCTGTTTGAGGAGTACGAACCTGTTGGTTTAAATCTTCAAAGCATTTTTCAAAGAGTTCTCTTTGAACTTGAGTACCTATTTTATTAAATTCATCAGGAGTCATATAGCCCCTTTGTTCTTTGTTTAAAATAAGTAATACAGTTTTATATACAGTATCTACGCTTATTGCCATTTTTAATATTTTAAAAAGAGGCTACTAATGTAGCCCCTTGTAATTATAATCACTTGTTATTTAAACTTTTTCTCTATTGATTTGTAAACTTCAACACCTTCATCTGTTTTAAACCATGCAGCCATTGCTGAATATGGGTTTTCATCAAAAGGAACGTTCATTAGTTTACGGCCATTACTAGCCCAAGTAAAAGTTCTTTGATCTTGCGCTAAACTAACAATACCAGCTTCAACAGCTCGTATACCAAAGTTTCTAAGTTCAACGTTTTCATCATTAACTAATTCTAAGAATAAATCTGGATTACCCTTAGCAAATAGTAGTAAATCTCTTTTAAGTTCTTTAGAACTCATTTTAGATACTTCTGAACCTAATTCAACTCTTAATATAGCTTCAGCTTTGTCTACATCCATGTCCATTGCCATAGCCATTGCTTCAACTTGTAATTCTAAGTTGTCTAGTTCATTACTTGCTTCAATTACTTCATCTCTTTCAGCATACACACCACCTTTGTTTGGATGATATAATGAAAGTAGCTTTTGTAAAGATTGATTTTGTTTAGGTACCATTAAAACACCATTTTCAAAAACAATATGGCCTAGTGTTGCTGTACCTTTTTGCTCATCCATAAATGGACTTTTCATATTAGTAGCATATCTAAGTTCTCTACTATATCCTTTCTCGTCATCAAACCACATTAAAGGTTTTCTTGCAGAGTGCCTTGAGTTTAGTCTAGTTGTTAAAGGTGATTGGCCATTTACTAAATGATAATACCTATCTTTTAACTCCCATGTATCTTTTTTTGCCACAGCTTTAGCTGGAGCTTTCTTTTCTTTTGTTTCCATAATATAATATAATATAATAATTAAAAAAGACCCCGCCGAAGCGGGATCTTATTATTGTTGTGTTAAATTAATTAACTTACAGTATCACTGTCTATTGTAATTAATATTGGAGCTGAACCACCAGATATGGTTAAGTTCAAAATTCCAGCACCACCAGCGTTAGCAGCACCGCCGCCTACAACGCCAGGATCACTAGTACCCATTTGAGCAGCTATACCAGCAAAGTCATTACCTTGTTCTGAAGCAGAAATAATTCTTCCCCAAAAATAGTCTATAACTTTTTGATCATCAGCAGCTAAAATACCCGCGGTGAGAACTAACGTATGTGTTACACCACTTACTGTTACTATAGCAACACTAGTGCTTCTAGTAGAACCAGAACCCGCGTTAGTTACAGCTAGAGATTTAACATCAGTACCCATGTAGTATTCTTTATACACACCAGTACTTGCTTTTGTTACGATTTTTATGTAATTCATAATTTTATCTTTTAAATGTTAATAATTATATAGTTGACTTAAATAACACGAAGTTATTAGCCGCTTGTGTAACTAAACATCTTTCAGATAAGAAATTCACAGTCATTGCATCTAAATCAGAAGTGTAAGCACCTCCAACAGATCCAGTAACCCATGACTTCATTCTACGATCATCAGCTTGAGAAGCTCTATATCTTACATGTAAGAAAGGTCTTCTAATATTAGATCCTAAACTTTGATCATAAACAGTTGATGTTCCAGCAGGAATCATAACTCCGTCAATGTCTCCGATTAATCCTCTTGTTGAAAAGTCATTTAGATATTTCCAGTCAGTCTTATAAAAATCATAAGAACCTCTTCTAAATCCTGAAAATCCAAAATTCATTGCCATTTCAGCTTCGTTGTCAAAAAGACCATAAGAAGCAGCTTGAGTAGAAGCATAACCTCCACCAGCTTGAGCAGCAATCATATCATCAAAATCAAGAGCAGTAGCTCTAGATAAGAATAACATGTTTTCTTCAATAGCACCTTGTGTATCTAATTGTTTTAGGATAGTATCAAAATCACCTAATGCACCAGCTCCAGGAGCAGCAGCACCAGCAAAATCGTTATAAACGTTTCCTCTTGCTTCGATAGCAGCAAATAAACCTTCAGAACCAGGTCCATTTTCATCAGCAGCAGGAGCGCCTAAACCTAAAGTAACCGCACCAGCAGCGCCATTATTAACAGCTTCAACCATAGACATTTCTAGGTAATCTTCAAATCTTAATCTTGTTTCAGACTCAGACTTTAAATACCATAAGTATCCATTTGTTCCATCTTCAGTAGCAACTTCCACCCAACCAATTTGAGCTGTATCAGAACCTGATACTTCAAACTTATCTCTTAAGATAATTGGTTTGTTAGAAAATTGTGTTAAAGTTGGCTCAATACTAGACATTGCAGAGTAACCGCTAACTCCATCAGCAGCACCAGAACCTTTAGCAAATTCAGAACCATATACAAATACTTTAACAACTGTATTAGCTAATGCTGTTGCAGCAGCTACACCGTAAGTGTCAAAAGTTACAGTAGAAATTCTTGGTGGCCCAGCAGTAAGCACTGGAGCTATACTAACTCTAGCTTTTAATGTTGTTAATCCATCAGAAATAACTATTGTATTACCAGCTTTTATAGCGCAAGTTTTATTAGCTTCAAGTGGAACTGTCATTGACAGGCCATTAGCAGCTACAGTACAACCTTCGTAAGAAACGTGTAATCTATTTTGTTCAGACCAAATTACTTGATCAGATGTCATAGGCATTTCAGCGCCTACCATTCTCAAGAAACCACCTAAAGTTCGGTTTCCGTATCTTTCTACTTCTGCTTCGTAAAGCTCAGGTAGATATTGTTGTGCAAAGTTTCCACCAGTTGCATTGTCAAAACTCAAGTAATTTGACGCTAACGTCATTTGAGTCTGATGAGGCAAGAGTGATGGAGGAAAAGCTCCAGTTGGAGCATTGTTTTGAAAACTCATGTTTTATCTTTTATTTGTTTTTATTTATTCTTAATTTTAACTTTGAACTATCTACAC
>VMHT01137613.1_pt1 | contig 17928 bp, 26 predicted proteins | sample 4693611 | NCBI WGS metagenome assembly VMHT01 (sample SAMN12280063, study PRJNA550983) | marine metagenome | isolation source: seawater sampled from same location over 5 years 0.02-0.2 micron viral filtrate | place: USA: collected off the coast of southern California halfway between the port... ...
AAGACATCCATTAGCAATATCTGTAGATAGATTGGAGAATAAGAAAGGATACACATTTGATAATGTTGCTCTAACTCTTAGAGTGTTTAATTTAGGGAAAGCTTCTTACACAGGAGACTTCTCTCATGTAGTTCAAATCATTAAGGAATCTTGGAAATGAAAAAAACACGTTACTATCTGAAATTAGGAAAGTCAAAATCAACCTTTGGTAAGAATGAGATTAGAACTCAGGTTGATGATCATATAGATGATGCTTATGTAGATCTAAACTTATGGTTCAAAGAATTTAGTTGGGAATTTATTGCGGCAAATAAGATAAAGATTTATATGGACAAAGAGTTGAATCAACTTTATTGTTATGAGAGACCAACTAAGTTCCTACAGAAAGAGTGGGGTCAATCTATGTACTCTATGCACTCACCAGACTTGATGATTGATTATGAGAAAGAGGTTGATCTTGAAGAAACTGTTACTAAACTCCCAAGTGACAATAAGTATTCTAATGGTATGAACTGGAAGAATGTAAACATCAAGGGTGCTAACTCTCGTTTACGTAAACCAACGACTAAATCAGCATCAAAGACTAAACCAAAGAAGGAACAAAAAAAAGAACTTTATTATTACCCGAAGGAAAACAATGGCAATTGACAATTTATTTTCAACACCTTTATATTATTCCAATGTTGATAACTATGATTCTATTCAGGAAGAGGTTGCGGGATTAGTAGAAGAGAGTGAGTTTAAAACCAATCCAAATTGGGGTAACAATCACCAACTTTCTGATCCTAATTTTGTTGATAATCCTATCGATAGGATGCAGACTACAAAGAATGAAATCTTCAGGCATGTCGGTAATTTTCTTGAAGGAATTAAATTTCAAGAATCAGTGGATTATGATGGTCAAGCAAACTACGTTATTGCTGCTTCATGGCTTTCTAGATTTGGTAAAGGTCAATACGCACATGTTCATTCTCATGCCCACCATGAAATTGCTGGTGTTTATTATCATAAGGTAAAGGGAGATCAAGGTCAGTTTTTTATTGAGTGTCCTGTACCACAACAGATAAACTCTTTTATACTTCATCATAAATCACAGAGTATGAGGATTACTCCTCAACCAGGTATGATTATGTTGTTTCCTGGATTCCTTAATCATGGGGTCTATGCAAATCAGACAGATGATGATAGAATAAGTTTATCTTTTAATATTAGTTTCCAGAAACCTTATTTTAGATGAGTATCAAATCCTTAAAGACCCCACTACGTTATCCTGGTGGTAAAAGTAGAGCAGTAGTAAAGTTACTACAGTATCTTCCAGACCTTTCTAATGTAAGAGAGTTTCGTGAACCCTTTCTAGGTGGTGGGTCTGTATCATTGGAAATTACAAAGAGGTATCCTCATATTGAGGTATGGGTCAATGATCTATATGAACCTCTTCATAATTTCTGGTGTGAACTACAACATAATGGTGAAGATCTACAGAAAGAATTGTTGGGTCTTAAGGCAGTACATTGCAACCAAGACTCAGCAAGATGTTTGTTTCTAGAAATGAAGGATGTTATTAATGACAAAGAAAAATCTAACCTTGCTCGTGCCGTCGCTTTTTATATCGTTAATAAGTGTAGCTTCAGTGGTCTCACTGAGTCTTCATCATTTTCTGCACAGGCATCAGACTCCAACTTCTCAACACGTGGCATTGAAAAACTTACAGGATATCAAGAATTGATACAGAGTTGGACAATAACAAATCTTTCTTATGAGAGAATGTTGACAGATGAGAAAGATGTATTTTCATACTTAGATCCTCCTTATGATATAAAGGATAATCTTTATGGTAAGAAAGGTGATATGCATAAGAGATTTAATCATGATCACTTTGCTTCTGATTGTGATACCTTTACATCTCCTATGTTAATATCATATAATAGTTCCCAACTTGTTAAGGATCGTTTCAAGGAGTGGTCAGTTGGAGAATTTGCACACACTTACACCATGAGGTCTGTGGGGTGCTATAATACAGATCAAGCATCAAGAAAGGAATTAGTCCTAACAAATTATGAAGTGCGAAGTTAAACTCTATGTTGCTGGAACAGTCTTTACAGAAGATGTTGTTTGTCGCAACTACCAAGAAGCACGTGAGGTTGCTCTTGCAAGAAATCCTAACGCCAGAGTCGTTAGTGTCACCGCTGTTTTTAAATGACTAAACTATGGAGAGTATGGAAGTATGCATTGGGTAGTTTCTCTGATGAAAAGACTGAACCCTACGACAGCTACGTTGTTCTGGTACGTTCTGTTATTTTCATATCTTATCTCGTCACTAACTGTTTTATTATTAGCGGAGTAATCCGCCACTGGAATAATGTACCAACTCAAAGACTATCTTTACTCAATCAATCAATCCAAAAAGAATATACTAGATGATGATAAGGATGCTGTTAGGAAGTATCCTGCTTTTGTTGTAAATAAATGTCTGTCATCATTCACTGATACTATTTTGTTTGTTAATGAGATGAATAAGAATTCTCATCTACCAAACAAGCTTCAGTATGATTTTTTACTAAATAGTGTGAAGCCAAGGAAGCGTTTCTCTCCTTGGACACGTAAAGATTCTATTGATTATCTTGAGTTAGTAAAAGAGTATTATGGTTATAATGACGATAAGGCTCTGCAAGCTCTTAGAATTCTCACCAAGGATCAACTAGATCACATTGCAAAAATATTAAACAAAGGTGGCAGACAATGAGTGATGAGGTTATCGAAATTCAGTGGAAACAAACTGATATGGTAGAAGTGGTTCTCGGTGAACCAGATGACTTTCTTAAAGTGAGAGAGACACTAACAAGAATTGGTGTTGCATCACGTAAAGAAAAAAAGATCTATCAATCATGTCATATTCTACACAAGCAAGGTAAGTATTACATAGTTCATTTCAAGGAACTCTTCGCACTTGATGGAAAGAAAACAAATCTTTCATTGAATGATGTACAACGTCGTAATCGTATTGTACAACTCTTGAGTGATTGGGGACTTCTTAGTGTAGTAAATGTAGAACAAATTTCTGATCTGGCACCACTGAACCAGATTAAAGTTCTTTCATTTAAAGAGAAGAACGATTGGACATTAGAAAGTAAGTATAATATCGGTAGGAAGAAAACCGAAACATAAATTCGTAGAGACCGACTTGTATAATTAATATCATAATGATTAAATACTATTGCGATGCCTTAGGGGTCGCATTAGTAAACGTCGCTTTTATAGGACAATGGTAACATTTAATTGGGAAACATATAACCCATATTCAATCGGACTTAATGAAACATTCAGTAGACTTGAAGCTATTGCAGGTAGTGGATCTAATTACCCTCCGTACAATGTGGTTGACGGAAACAATGGGAGAACCATACTTGAAGTTGCTCTTGCAGGATTTAGAACTGCAGATATTGAAGTCGAAACTGAACGAAATGTTCTAACAGTCTCTGCACTCAAGGCAGAAGATAAAGAACGAAAGTATTCACATAAAGGAATCTCAGCGAGAGCATTCAAACGCAACTGGCAAATGTCAGATGACGTAGAAGTTGAGAAAGTAGATTTTGAGGATGGTCTACTAACCATTACTCTAAAGAAAGAACTACCCGAAAAACAACAGCGTAAGAAGTGGTTCTAAATAAAATATCAAGGGGCACTTGACGGTGCCCTTTTTTAATGGTAAAATATAAGCAAACTCATTCCGACTATGGCAGTATCTATTCTTACATTAAAGACTGGTGATCGTGTCATTGCTGAGTTGAAAGAGATCTTCGATGAGGAAGGTGCAGACCGTAAAGGTATCTGTCTTCTCATGGAAGAACCATACATCCTAGAACTAGATGGTTCTACACCACAGTTTCTGACAGAAGCAGCAGGTGCAGAATATCAGATCAGGTTTAGTAAATGGAATCCATACTCTTCTGACTGGCAATTCAAGATCCCTTATGATAGTGTGATGACTATCAGCAATCCTGAGAAAGGATTGGAAGAAGCATACAAAAACAAAATTACTGAAAAACGAGAGGTATACGGACAAAATGACCGAGACACCACAGGAGCAGACACAACAACAGACTCCACCACCACTACGGACGAACCACAATATTCGCCTGGTGATGCTATCGACTAAAGAAACAGTTCTCTGTTTGTTTGGTGATGTTAAAGACAAAGATGATAGAGTGGTTGGATATAAGATGTTATATCCTTTTACTCTTGCATTGGGTAAGACAAATGAAGATGGTACTATACCCATCACATATTCTCGCTGGTGTCCATACACTCCTATTCAGGAGTTTAAGGTGAATGGTGAACATATTGTTAGTGTAACATTCCCTGATGATGGAATACTTACCAACTATGTGGGTGAACTAGCACAATACAATATTACTGACAAAGATCTATTCTTTACTGAGGAAAAAACTAATGGAGATAACAGCGAACCTAATCAAGCTGCAGAATGAGTGGATCGTTGCTCAGGTAGAACCAATAGAAACTAGTGACACTTTACCAGGTGACCCTGATGTATGGATGATTGAACCTTATGTGGTAGACTCAGAGGGTCAACTAAAAGCATGGGCAGAATATTCTTCTGAGCGTGAGTTTAATGTTAGATCTTCTGATTTGACCGTTGTTACTAATCCAAGTAATTCATTACTTGCTCGTTATCTTGAATGTCTTGAATGAATTTTTACACTAGTGTAGAGCAAGCAGGCAACCGTCTGCTTGTCCGTGGTTATGAGAATGGCAATAGGTACAATGTGAGGGTTCCTTTTAACCCCACGATGTATCTGCCTACAAAGAATTATTCAGAATGGCGTACACTAGAAGGAGACTGTGTAGAACCTCATAAGTTTGGATCAATTGCTGAGGCAAGAGATTTTGTAAGACAGTACAAGGAAGTAGAAGATTTTCAAATATATGGGAACTCTAGGTTCTTGTATCAGTATATTGCTGAACAGCATACAGAAGATCAGATTAAATTTGATAGCACCAAGATCCGTGTCTTTACTATTGACATCGAGACTGCTGCTGAGAATGGATTTCCTGATATAGAATCTGCTGATCAGGAGATACTTGCTATCTCAATCAAAGATAGTTTCACTGGTCGTATTACTGTGTTCGGAGCACGAGCATTTAATAATACAGATCCTATGGTGGATTACATGCACTTCAAGTCTGAAGATGCTATGCTTAGTGCATTTCTTTCATACTGGCAAGAGAACTATCCTGATGTTATTACAGGATGGAACGTACAGTTGTTTGATATGCCATACATACACAATCGTATTGATCGTGTACTTGGTGATAAGTTTGTAAAACTTCTTTCTCCATGGAGATTGGTATCACAACGTGAGATCTTTATCAAAGGTCGTAAACAATTTGCTATTGATACTCTTGGTATTTCATGTTTAGATTACCTTGAGTTATACAGGAAATTCACTTATACAAACCAAGAGTCCTATCGTTTAGACCACATCTGCAATGTGGAACTAAATGAGAAGAAACTAGATCACTCTGAGTTTGATACATTCAAAGAGTTCTATGAGAACGATTGGCAGAAATTTATTGAGTATAATATTCATGACGTTCGTCTTGTCGATAAACTAGACGATAAGATGAAACTGATCGAACTTGCATACACCATGGCATATGATGCTAAGGTAAATTATGAAGATGTGTTCAGTCAGGTTCGCATGTGGGATAACTATATCTATGTGGAACTGTTGAAGAGGAACATTGCTATTCCTCCTAAGACACAAAATGATAAAACAAAGAAGTATGCAGGTGCTTATGTCAAGGAACCGAAACCAGGATTCTATGATTGGGTTGTTAATTTTGACCTCAATAGCTTGTATCCTCATCTTATTATGCAATATAATATTTCCCCAGAAACCCTCAGAGAGGTTCGCCATCCCAGTGCGAGCGTTGAAGGGATCTTAAAGAAAGAGACTGAGATAGATGGTGAGTTTGCTGTGTGTGCTAATGGAGCACAGTACAGTAAAGATAAGCATGGTTTCTTACCATTGATGATGCAGAAGATGTATGACTCTAGGGTCATCTTCAAGAAGAAGATGATCAAAGCAAAGCAAGAGTATGAAAAGAATCCTTCTATTGAACTGACTAAGGAGATTGCTAGATGTAATAATATACAGATGGCAAAGAAGATATCTCTTAACAGTGCCTATGGTGCTATTGGGAATGAGCATTTCAGGTATTATAGGTTAGCAAACGCTGAGGCTATTACACTCTCAGGTCAAGTCTCAATTAGATGGATTGAGAACAAGATGAATGCTTATCTAAATAAACTACTCTCTACAGAGGAGGTAGATTATGTTATTGCATCTGACACTGACTCAATATATCTTAATCTCGGACCTGTTGTTGATAAATTTTTTGGTAATAAGTCTGACGATAAGGTTCGGATCGTTGAGCTACTTGATAAGGTCTGTAAAGATAAGTTGGAACCGTTCATTGATGCCTCGTATCAGGAGCTTGCAACGTATGTGGCAGCGTATGATCAAAAGATGATCATGAAGCGTGAGAATATTGCAGACAGAGGTATATGGACAGCAAAGAAAAGATACATATTAAACGTATGGGACTCGGAAGGAGTTAGATACAAAGAACCCAAGATGAAGATCATGGGACTTGAGACCGCTAGGTCATCTACACCACAATACTTTAGGGACAAGTTGTATGCAGCTTTTAAGATCATTATCGGCAAAACAAATGATGAGCTTATCTCATTTATCAATGATATCCGAGCAGAGACAAGGGAAAGACACTACTCAGACATCGCCTTCCCCAGAGGGGTCAACAACCTCGCCAAGTACAGTCACCCAATCGAAATCTATCAAAAAGGAACCCCCATTGCAGTAAGGGGTGCTTTGCTGTATAATCATTATGTGAAAAAATACAAGGTACAAAACAAACATCCTCTCATCCAAGAAGGTGAGAAGATAAAGTTCATGTATCTTAAGACACCAAACCCACTACATGAAAATACTATTAGTTTCTTTGGTGAACTACCAAAGGAGTTCGGCATTGAGAAATATGTTGATTACCAGACACAGTTTGAAAAGTCTTTCTTGGAACCTTTGAAAAATGTGCTACAATGTATTGGTTGGACTCACGAGAAAACCATTACCATCACGAGTTTCTTCTCATGAGTAAGAAAGTCTTTGTAGTCACATGGACTAATCATGTGGTTGGACAGATAGGATCTGATAGCATCAAATGTTTTGATGATCACAACACTGCTTTAGCATTTGCTAAACTTATGCGAGAGCAGTATAATTATGTACACTTTTATGAGGATGAAGTAAAACAATGGGATTCTTAGATTCTGTAATTAAAGATAGTGGAAATGAATTTGCAAGTATTGTTGGTGATGGTGTCGCAGCAGGTGATGTTACCTCGTTTGTTGATACTGGGTCATACATTTTTAATGCTGTCGTTAGCGGTTCTTTGTTTGGGGGTATTCCTTCCAACAAGGTTACAGCACTCGCTGGTGAAAGCAGCACTGGAAAAACTTTTTTTGCCCTTAGTGTTGTCCGTAGTTTTCTTAGTGATCATCCTACTGGTGGGGTCATTTATTTTGAGTCTGAGTCTGCTATAAGCAAGGACATGATTGAGAGCAGGGGTATTGATTCAAAGCGTATGGTAATCTTTCCTGTTGCTACTATTGAAGAGTTTAGAACTCAAGCAGTAAGGATTGTTGACAAGTATATGAAAGAACCAAAGGAGGAGCGTCAACCATTGATGTTTGTTCTTGATTCTCTTGGTATGCTTAGTACATCAAAGGAGATGGAAGACATCACCAATGATAAGCAGGTCAGGGACATGACCAAATCTCAGTTGATCAAAGGTGCATTCAGAGTATTGACTTTGAAACTAGGACAGGCAGGTATTCCTATGCTAGTTACTAACCATACATATGATGTGATTGGATCCTATGTTCCTACAAAGGAGATGGGAGGTGGTACAGGTCTTAAGTATGCAGCATCTACTATCATCTATCTTGGTAAAAAGAAAGAGAAAGATGGTACTGAATTGGTAGGTAACATCATCAAGTGCGAAGCTAAAAAATCTAGATTATCAAAGGAGGGTAGTAAAGTTGAAACTAGATTATATTTTGATGAGCGTGGACTGGATAAGTATTACGGACTATTGGAATTGGGTGAGAAGTATGGGGTCTTCAAACGGGTTGGGAATCGTATTAAGGTTGGTGAATCTTCTGTTTATCCTAAATCTATTCTCGCTAATCCTGAGAAGTATTTTACCCAAGAAGTAATGGCAAAGTTGGAAGAGGCAGCACGAGAAGAATTTACCTATGGCAATTGAACGTATAGAAACAACCATCTTACGTAACCTGATCTTTACGGAACAGTATTATCGTAAGGTGGTTCCATTTTTAAAAGCAGATTATTTTCAAGAATATAATGAGAAAATTATTTTTGAAGAGATCTCTGACTTTGCTAGTAAGTACGACAAAGTTCCTACTCAAGAAGTTCTTACGATTAATCTACAGAATCGTACAGACCTTACTGATGAGGTATTTCAAGAATCACTTTCTACAGTATCTAACCTATCAGATGAATGGGTTGATTATGAATGGTTATGTGACTCTACAGAAAAGTGGTGCAAGGATCGTGCTATATATCTTGCACTTATGCAATCAATCAAGATTGCAGATGGAGGTGATAAGAAACTCTCACGAGATGCAATCCCTTCAATACTCCAAGAAGCTTTAGCAGTATCTTTTGATGAACACATCGGACACGATTACATTGAACAAGCAACAGACAGATATGAATTCTACCACAGGAAAGAGGAGAAGATTCCCTTTGATCTGGAAAAGTTTAACTATATTACGAAAGGTGGCCTCCCTAATAAAACTCTTAATATCGCTCTTGCTGGTACGGGTGTCGGAAAGAGCTTATTCATGTGCCATATGGCTAGCTCCGTCTTGCTCCAGGGACGGAACGTTTTATACATTACAATGGAAATGGCAGAGGAGAAAATTGCTGAGCGAATTGATGCAAATCTTTTAAATGTTTCTATTCAGGATATTACAGAAATGCCTGAAGTTCTCTTCACTAGCAAGGTCAATGAGATTGCCAGAAAGACACAAGGCAAACTAATTGTTAAAGAGTACCCTACAGCGTCAGCACATGCTGGACACTTTAAGGCACTCTTAAGTGATCTTTCTCTTAAGAAAGATTTTAAACCAGATATAATATTCATTGATTACCTAAACATCTGTGCTTCTGCACGATATAAAGGTGCTGTTGTTAATTCTTATACTTATGTTAAAGCGATTGCGGAGGAGCTTCGGGGACTTGCTGTGGAAAGTAACTTACCGATTGTCAGTGCTACTCAAACTACTCGTGCTGGTTTCGGGTCTAGCGATCCTGACCTTACTGACACTTCAGAATCCTTTGGACTCCCTGCTACTGCTGACCTTATGTTCGCTCTCATATCTACTGAGGAGTTGGAATCCCAAGGAAGAATAATGGTCAAGCAACTTAAAAACAGATACAATGATCCTACCAGTAACAAAAAGTTTATGATAGGTATTGACAGATCGAAGATGAAGCTGTATGATGTTGCTGATGATGCATCTGCTATCAGCATCGAAGGTGATAATGAAGAACAGTTATCTCAGTTCTCTCAATCACAGAACCGTCTGTCTAAATTTGCTGAATGGAACGTTTAACAATTGTAGGTGGAGGGAGTGCTGGTTGGTTTGCTGCCTTTTTAATATCAAAGACCAAACCAAATATTCAGATTGATCTTATTGAATCATCTGATATTCCTTCTGTTGGTGTAGGAGAAGGAACAACAAGTAAAGTTATTGAAATTATTTCAAGAGAAAAATATGGTATTGATTCCCTTGAATTTATTCAAAGCATTGATGCCTTACCCAAAATGGGTATTAACTTTGTTGGTTGGTCTGATCATGGAGATTACATATCTCCTATAGGTTCATCTATTACATCAAAAACATACATTGATTATTCTGTGTATGCATCTCCCCTATTTGAAAAAGATATTACTCACTGTAATGAAACAGCATATTATGTTGAAAAGGGTTACACAAATTTCATTCGTAGATTAAATGGTGATCTACAGTTTGATGAATTCTATCCAGCATTACATTTAGATGCTGGTAGGTTAGTAGAATATCTAAAGTCTAAATCAAAAGTCAATCATATTGTTGATACAGTTTTAGAAGTTCGTAGGAACAGTGGTGATATCACAAGTCTTCTTTTAAAGGGACGTGGAGAATATACTTCTGATTTTTACATAGACTGCACTGGATTCAAAAGACAATTGATTGATAGTGATTGGGTTGACTATTCACATTATCTTCCTATCGATAGAGGTATGCCTTTTAGATTGGAAAATGATAATGGTAAGAAACATTCATACACTAATGCTGTTGCTATGGACAGTGGATGGGTGTGGGAAATCCCAACTAAGAATAGGATTGGTAGAGGGTATTGTTATTCTAGTAAATATTCTGATGAAGAAACATGCATCAAAGAACTAGAGAACAGATACAATACTGGAGTTGAGAAGATCAAATCTATTGAGTTCTCTTCTGGTAGACTATCAAACATTATGTCTGGTAACTGTCTAGCATTAGGTTTATCAGCAGCATTCTTTGAACCATTACAAGCAACTAGTCTTCATTGTACTTTGCAACAAATAGATGAGTTCATCTTTACTTTCTTACAAGGTGATCGTATCTTAATAGATCAAGTATCTGTTGACAGATACAATAGAAGGTATGCTAGAATGTATGATGATATGAAAGACTTCATATTCATACATTACACTGGTGGTAAAACAAACACACCATTCTGGAAACACTTTACTAAGATAACCTATCCAGAACAAGTTAGTAGACTTATGCATTTTCATGATGTTCGTCTACTTAGAGATTATGATATAGAAACATATCATGGTCATGCTGGTATTGGATTATGGATTCCAACTCTAATTGGGTTGGGTCATTATAATCCCTATACAGTCCATCGTGTGTTAGATTCTGACATTGACTGGACTTTCATGAAAAACGCTATCGAAAATTTCAAAGATGAAATCGATAGAAAAATTGTAAATCGTAATTATCAATCTATTAAAAATCTAGTTCTATGACTATTAATTTTAAACGTTATGAAGAGTTCGTAGATGCCGTCACATCCGATTGTTCTAAGAATTTTGTCGATCTTGCTGACCGCATGGGTGAACTTGACAGACAAGGTGCCAATATTGAACGCCTTACCACTGCTGGCGTTGGGCTTGCTGCTGAGTCTGGTGAGTTTCTGGAAATTGTTAAGAAGATGGTGTTCCAAGGTAAACCTTGGACTGACGACAATAGAGAGCATCTTATTATTGAGTTGGGTGACACTATGTGGTATGTGGCACAAGCTTGTATGGCTTTGGACGTATCTTTCGATGAGGTAATTGAGAGAAATGTGAAGAAGTTGGAGAAGCGTTATCCTGATGGTTCATTCGACATTCATTACAGTGAGAATAGAAAGACAGGAGATAGATGATATTAATAACCTCCCCTCTAAATAGATAGACGGGAGGTTTTTTTATGGCTGCACAAGGAATTACTAATATTACTGGCAAGTGGGCAACTGCAGTCCTTATGGTTCAGCAGTCTTTGTCAGGTGTGGATCCACAAGGAAAAAGATTTTCTTATTTTAACTATAATGTTCAAAAAGCATACAATCCCACTGATGATGCAAATAAAAGAAAGAAAACATTTTTTGGAATAAAAGTTTTAGTTCCTAGGAGTAGTAGAGCACAAGCATCTAATAGAATTGCTAGAAGTTTACAAGAAACATTTGAAAATACAATTGCTACCAGAGATAATCAACAGATTGATATTCCTTTTGAGTTTGATGGAACTACATCAAGTATTCGTATTGAAATAAAACCAGAAGCAGGTGGTGGTAGTGGTGGTGGATCATCTGAAACTCAACGTAACGAGTGTGCTCAATGTTTGTATGCTGCTCTTGCTTTCTATGTTTACAAAGATACTATTGATCCTACTAAGTTGATCACTGATGAGGATATGAAAGAAGCAACAAAATATATTGACATTGATACAGATTACAAACAAGTTTATGGAGATGCAATAGATTTATCATGGCACTTCTCTTCAATCAAAGGTGCTAATAAACTATGGGAAAAATATAAGCATCTTGCTACAAAGAAATATACATTTTGTCGTGGTGGTGGACCAGACGATAAAGAAATTAAAGCAGCATACAAAAGATTAAATACTCAGATGAAAAAGGATCCTGACATTAAGGTATCCTTCTCATCTGAAGATAAATGGAATCCAGCAGATATTTGGATGGTTGCTAATGGTATTGATATGGGTGAATTGGATGATAAAACAACTATTGATGGTATTAATGATTTTATTAAAACTAAGTATGAGGACAGAGATTTAATTGGAGTATCACTTAAGAGAATTGCTGGTGATTGTAAGATGTCAGTTTTGAATTATAATAAAGCAGCACGTAATATCAAAGTCTCTAAGTATGGTTTTAAAAAATATGATTTGATATTCAAGACTGTATCTAAGAAAGATAAAGATGATAACTACCCAATGGATGCTTATCTTTATTATAATACTGGTAGTTTTGATAAGTTCCAGTCTAGAAACTTTGGTGATAAGGATGCATCATGGCAGTTGGAATTGAAAGCAGCATCTGCTGCTGGTGGTCGATCTGGTGGTGGTAGTGTGATTACTATATTGAATTCTTTAGACGTTAGTTACAATGGTCTTACTACTGGATGGGATAATAAACCTTTCCATCAGACATGTGATCCTAAAAACAAAACACATAGACATGGAATCACAGAAGAGATATTAAAATTATTAAAAAAATATAAGGCAACTGGATTGCCAAAAGATGATGCTCAAGCTATGATTGAGATTGCACAAAGAAATCAATCTTGGCGTTATGCTAAGTTAATGTCATTGAGATTGCTTGACTGTGTTGCAACATCAGGAAAGTCAGATGATATTATGAGAGCATTGTATTTGTATGCAGCATCTCAGAGTGACAAGTCATCTGTTTACATAAAGTTAATGGACTAATGGCAAACGTTAAGCAACTAAAACATTTAGAACACCTTGAGGATGAGATGCTCAACTATGGAGTTGAGGGATGTAAGGCTGCTGTTAGTTTCTTACAGGAACTAAAGAAGATGCTAGGACATCAAGAGAGTTCTGGTTTCATGCAGACGAAATGGGATGGAGCACCATCTGTAGTATGTGGTGTTGATCCTTTGTCTGGTGTGTTCTTTGTGGGAACCAAATCTGTTTTCAATAAAACAGAACCAAAGCTTTGTGCTTCTGAAGAAGCAGTTAATAATTATTATCAAGGAGACCTTGCAGAAAAACTTAAGTATTCTCTTAGATACTTTAGTCAACTTGGAATTAAAGGAGTTATCCAAGGAGATTTACTTTTTACTGACTCCACTAGAACGAGGGAAAATGTAGATGGAGAGGAATTATATACATTCAGACCAAACACTATTACTTATGGCATCCCTCTTAGTCACGATATTGGTAAAGAAATTGGCAGAGCAAAAATTGGAGTAGTATTTCACACTCATTACACTGGAGATTCTTTAGGAGAAATGCAAGCGAAAGCAGGTGCTCCAATTAACACATACAATAAAATAAGTGAAGTAGCAGTAATCAATAACGATACTCCTATGGATCGTGTTGGATTTTCTAAAGCAGAACTCACAAAGTTTGATAACTACATCTCTAAAATTAAAGAGATGTGTAGAAAGTGTGGTCCATTTCTAGATGAATTGGTTGATGCTATTGGTACTACAGGAGATAAGAAGTTTCATATTGCATCTTTCTTAAAGCAGTTCTTTAATAATGAGATCAAGAATGCTCGTACTATCAATAACGTAGATGATGCAATGTATTCTATGTTGAACTTCTATGGTGATAAGATGGAAAAGGAACTTGCAAAGATTAAGACAGCTGCAAACTTAACTAAGAAAAGAAATCTTGTATATGATAGTCAACTGTATGTTGAGAAGAATAAGGATAAGTTCAAAGCAATGCTAACACTGTATAAGGAACTACAAACAGTGAAGCAAATGGTTATAGATAAACTTGACCATCTAGAAGAGTTTAGAACATATGTTCAGACTGACAAAGGATATAAAGTCACTGGTCCAGAAGGTTATGTTCTACATAAAGATGGAGACATGATAAAGTTTGTTAATCGTCTTGAGTTTGCATACAATAACTTCACACTGCAGAAACAATGGCGTTAAATTGTCACACGTGCTATTTTACTTTTGGTAGGTTCCAACCACCTACTACAGGACACAAGGAAAACTTTGCTGGTGTTAAGACAGCAGCAGGTGGTCATGACTATCGCATATACATTTCACAGACTGTAGATAAGAAGGGAACTAATCCTTTACCACCTGATAGAAAACTATTTTATATGGAAAAGATGTTCCCAGAACATAAGGGACATATCTATAGTGGTCCTAAGGAACCTGTTTCTATCTTACAGGATATTATGCTTGGTGGTTATAATGAGGTAGTATTTTTGGTAGGTTCTGACAGGGTTTCTGCTATGGGATTCCTTCATAAATATAATGGTAAAGACTTTAGATTCAGAAAGATTTCAATAGAATCTTCTGGAAGTAGAGACGCTGATGGTGATACCTTTGCCATTTCTGGAACTAAGATGAGACGTGCAGCATTTGCTGATGACTTCACTACCTTCAGAAAAGGTATTCCCAGAGCATTGAATGACCGTGACTGTCGAGCTCTCATGAAAGAGATTGCTTTGGCACTACCTAAGAATTTTAAATGAAAGATTTCAAAAAACTACGAGAAGAAGCACTGCGTCAACAACAAAGACAGCAGCATGTTTTCAAAGAAGGTGATGCTGTTATGTCATCACGTACTGGAGATAAAGGACACATCCATAGAGTCGGTGGCAACTATGCTATCGTCATTTCCGAATCAGGAAATATGTTTCGTGAATGGATGAAGAACATTAGATCTATAAATAATACGAGAAGAACCTCCTTATTAAACGATGAAGTATCAGAAGCCAGTTAATAACATCAACAATAACGATGAGTTTTCATCTGGGTTGATAGAAAAGTATGGACAGTGGATGGATGGAGATTGCTTCCAGAACACTGACATGCCTGACTTGCATTTATCAGAAGCACCTTTTGATGGCATGGATGCACAGTCTCATGGTGCAGAGATTGAGCAGACTACAAAGAGAAAGAAAGGTCCAACCAAGAAGGGTGCATACGTTGGTCAGGAATCTAAACCAAAGAATGAGGAAGTAGAGGTTCTTGAAAGAGAAGAGTATGAAATTGATGGTCAGAAATATATCCTAGAGAAGATCAAAGGAGCAGATGGTAAATCTTCTTATAGAAAGTCAAAGGTTGAGTGTAAGGATGAAGTAACTCATGAAGGGGAGGAACTAACCGAAAAAAAGTTGGATAAGGTTGACAAGAAAGAACTAAAGGGTAAGCATAAAGATAGAGATGATAAGGATATTGATAACGATGGTGACGTAGATGGTAGTGACAAGTTCCTACATATGCGTCGTAAGAAAGTCTCTAAGATTATTTCTATGAAAGGAAAAAAATGAAATCATTCCAAGACTTCCAAGAAGAATCTAAAAACGCTAGTTACGTTGGAAAGAAATCAAAATTTAAAAATAAGAAGAGTGGTAATGTAGAAGTCATGCCTATCATCAATGATGGGAAGAAGGGTATGGTTACTAAACCTACTAATGAATCCTTTGAGACTGGTGTTGCAAAGGCACGTCGTGATTACCGTTCTGGTACTTTGCTGAACTTTAAACAGTTCATGTCAAAACTTACAGATATTTTAGACGAGTGGGAGAAGTAATAAATAGGATGTGAAACAATATTAATTAAGATTATGCTTTCCTTTCTACTACCACTTGCAACAAAAGTAATTTCAGATGCAGTTAACAAGATCCCTGAAAACGAGGAACTTGGTGAGAAACTGATTGAAATTTGTTTAGTTATTCTCGGCAAGGCAGTTAAACTGACCAAAACCGATATGGATGACAAGCTACTTGAGACAGTAACTGCTGCTATTAAAGCAAGAGATAAGTGATATCATGGGGGGGTGGAAGCTCCCCTTTTTATCTTTTTATAAATAAACATAAGAAATACTCAAATAATACGAGGAGACCAATGGCTGTATTCGGAACGATTGATGCAGCGACATTTGCGAATAATGTTGGCGTCACAAATGGCGATGCTACAGTTTCTAAGAATGCCGCTGATACTGTAAACCAAGGAGATGTATTAGTCCTTGGTGGTGTTAACTATATTGTAAGGAGTGTAACAAGCACAACTTCAATTGAATTACACACTACCTATGCTGGTAGCACTGATGCTGGACTAGCAGGAGCTGTACGTAGAACTCCACCTAAGGATGTTGCAGAATATGTAATCAAAGGTGGCGACAGTAATGTTGGCGAAATTTTATTCGTTGACTCAACTGAAGTTGGACTTGCAGAAAACAAGCAACGTGGTTTGAAAGGACCTGGTTGGTGGAACTATAAAACATATACAGATCATTCTGGTGCTACTCGCCATAAGGCAGTGCATTTAGCTTATGTTTATATTGCTGCTGGTACATCTGGTGACTACACTGATGATACTAGGGTTGCTGACGTAGCATCTTCTGTGACTATCACTGCACAACCTGCTAACTCTACCTCATCTTCTGGTGGTGGTACATTTACTCTTAGTACATCCACAACAGGAACACCTGGAGCACTTGCATATGTTTGGCAACGTCAAACTGCAACTGGTAAGCGTTGGGTTAACCTTGCTGCTAACACAGATACTGGAACAACATACTCCAACTTCACAACAGCAACACTTACATACGCATCACTTGGTGGTACTACCTTAAACGGTTACAAGTACAGAGTTAAGGTTACTTCTGCTAATGGTACCGAAGAGGTTACCACTAACGGAGCTGCAACTCTAACATTCGGATCCTAATGAATGAACATTGCTGAATTGACTCCAGAGAACTGGATTTTCTTTGCTATTCAAAATTACAATAACCCGTCGTCAGTTACCTATTCTGATTTTGAGGAAGACTTAAAGAGATTTAAGTATATCAAAAGATTACTTAAGCGTAACGAGGCGACGGGTGAACTCAAAACTCACCTGATACTAAATCATGTGATTATTTTATATAATGTTTTTGATGATGCAGCAACACCATTGCTGTTTTATAAAACGGAAGCAACATATTGGTCTATAATCAAGGCATTTATGTTATTTCTAAATAGATTACCACCCAAACTTAATGAGGATGTTGACAAGGAATGTCTAAAGGAACTAAACCTACTGTAAATGAAATGATTAATTCCGCTGGCGATGGTTCTGGACTACAGTTACCACCTGCATTTGTTATGGTAAATCCTAGACAACATCGTAAGTACAAAAAAAATAATGAGAAAGTTGATGGTCGCACGTCTGGTGCTAAAGATCTCTTCTCCCGTATCCAAAGTAGAAAAATGAAAGAACATACAGAAACTAATGTAACCGAAGCTCTGTCTACAGATACCGAGAGAGCTCAAAAACAGATCCAGCAAGGAAAGAAACTGGGTCGTCAAAAGGATCTCCAGAAAAAACGTGGAGAATCTAAAGAAAAAATGATGCGTAAAACCAAAGAAATGGATACGCTCATGAAAGCACGTCTTTCTGATTTTAAAAAGAAAGCGTCATCTCAAACTAAAAAACTTAAAAAAGAGGAAACTCAAGTGACTACTGATATTATGAATGAAAATCAAGATGTAATCC
>VMHT01156460.1_pt1 | contig 17928 bp, 21 predicted proteins | sample 4693611 | NCBI WGS metagenome assembly VMHT01 (sample SAMN12280063, study PRJNA550983) | marine metagenome | isolation source: seawater sampled from same location over 5 years 0.02-0.2 micron viral filtrate | place: USA: collected off the coast of southern California halfway between the port... ...
AGAAGCAGCAATAAATGAAGCAGCTTTATTATCATTAAAATTAGAATTAGATTTTATTGAAAAAGTTTATAAAAAAGGAGATATTGTAAGTTGTAATAAATATGATTTACAGAACTTCATTAAACATAGAATTAATGTTAAATTAAATGATTTAGGTTATAATTCTATTATTGACGATATTGACATAAATGCTGTTAATAATATGAAATGGTTTGATCACTTAAGTGCTGGGAAACAACATACAGATTTCTTTGCAAATAGAGTTACAAACTACTCAAAAGGACATATGTCTTGGGAAATGGATGAAATATTCTAGTTATATTAAATAAAAGTTAAAAATGGATAACAATAGCTTAGTAGCAGATTATACACAATGGGAGAGAGGGAAAGATTACCCTGAATTTTTAGATGAAGTTGCTTTATCTACTATTTCTAAAGGTTATCTTTTACCTGGAGAAAATCCTAAAAAAGCATATAGAAGAGTAGCAAAAGCAGTAGCTATGCGACTTGAAAGACCTGATTTAGAAAGTAAATTCTTTAAATATATCTGGAATGGATGGATAGGACTAGCAAGTCCTGTTCTATCCAATACAGGTACAGATAGAGGTTTACCTATTTCATGTTTTGGTATTGACACTCCTGATTCTGTTAGAGGAATTGGTTTAACTAACGCTGAACTTATGAGATTAACATCTTATGGTGGAGGAGTTGGAATATCTTTAAGTAAAATTAGAGGTAGAGGTGAAGGTATTAGAGGAAATGGTAAATCTGAGGGAGTAGTTCCATGGGCTAAAATATATGATTCAACTATTATTGCAACTAATCAAGGTTCAGTAAGAAGGGGAGCAGCTAGTGTTAATTTAAACATTAACCACCCAGATATTAAAGAATTCTTACAAATCAGAAGACCCAAAGGTGATCCTAATAGACAGTGCCTAAATTTACACCAATGTGTTGTTGTAGATGATGCGTTTATGCGTAAGTTAAATGATCGTGACCAGGAAGCCATGGGGTTATGGTTAGAAGTACTTAAATCACGTGTAGAAACGGGAGAACCATACATTATGTTTGAGGATAATGTCAATAAAAACAATCCTCTTGCATATATGATGAATAATCTTAATGTTTCAATGACAAATATTTGCTCTGAAATTACTTTACACACAGATGAAGAACATAGTTTTATTTGTTGTTTATCATCTCTAAACTTAGCCAAATATGATGAGTGGAAAGATACAGATGTAGTTGAAACTGCAGTATATTTCTTAGATGGTGTAATGGAGGAATTCATTCAAAAAACTAATGGGAAAGATTCAATGGCTAGAACTCATAGACATGCTAAAAAAGGTAGAGCCTTAGGTTTAGGTGTAATGGGATGGCATTCATTCTTACAACAAAAAGATTTACCATTTAACTCAATAGCATCTACAGCTTGGACCCATACAATTTTTAGTGATATCAAAACTAAAGCTGAAGCTGCAAGTAGACAATTAGCTCAAGAATATGGAGAGCCTTTATGGTGTAAAGGAACAGGTATGAGAAATACTCATTTAATGGCTATTGCTCCTACTGTATCAAATTCTAGAATTAATAATTGTTCTGCAGGAATTGAACCATACCCAGCTAATGTTTATGTTTTCAATGGAGCTAAAGGGACATTTATTGTTAAAAATCCTCACTTAGAAGAATTATTAGAAAATAAAGGATTTAATACAGAAAAAGTTTGGGATCAAATTTTAGTAGATGATGGGTCAGTTCAAAACTTATCTAGTGAAATTTTAAGTGAAGATGAAAGGGAAGTATTCTTAACCTTTGCTGAAATTAACCAATTAGGTTTAGTTCAACAGGCCGCTATTAGGCAAAAATACATAGATCAAACTCAATCTTTAAATTTAGCATTTGCTCCTACAGATTCTCCTAAATGGATAAATCAAGTTCATATTGAAAGTTGGAAATTAGGAATTAAAACACTCTACTACTTAAGAACAGATTCAGTAATTAAAGGTGATTTAGGATCTAGAACAGCTCAATGTGAAGCCTGTGATGGATAGTAAAAACCCTTAATATTTATAACAAATAAACAATTATGGACAATTTCGATCTAAAAAAATATTTAGTTGAAGGTAAATTATTAAAAGAATATGATAATATAGGCCCATCTACCCCTAAGGTTTACCTTGTAAAAGAAGATGGTACTTTTGAAGAAACCTCTCTAAAAATTTTATCTAAAATTTCCAATTTAACATATGATATGGGGGGAGGGGAGACCAATTATTATCCTGAGAAAAATATAGTAATAGTAGATAATATTCCTGTAGAAGAATTTGCAAAATCTCCTGGAGATATAGAAGGTGAGAAGGTATATGTTGAATATAATTTGAATAAACCTTATTCATTTCCTAAAGCAGATAAAATAATTGCTTCTCAATTAATATATCATCTAGATGATCCTATTTCTTTTGCCAAAACAGTAAATACCTCACTTAAAGAAAATGGTAAATTTCAATTCTTTAGTGATTTGATGAATAATGAAGATAAAAAATTTCTAAAATATTTATCATCCGAATATGGTTTTGGTTTACCTAAAAGTTTATCTAAATTTAAAGGAGAATCAATTTCATTAATAAAAGGGGAATACAAGCAACCTAAACCCTCACCCCAACCTCCTAAAGAGGAAAAACTAACAGGGAAAGTTATAGGTAAAGATGGTAAGATACGTTATTATAACGATCAAGGAGAACTTCATAGAGAAGGAAGCCCTGCAGTCATAACCCCAAATGGGAGTGAATTCTGGTATGTTAATGGTAAACTTCATAGAGAAGATGGTCCTGCTGCAACATGGGTTATGGGAGATAATTTTAAACAAGAAGGTTTTTATCTAAATGGTGAAAGTTATGATGAGGAGGAGTTTAATAAAATAACAAATAAATAAACCATGAAAGATTTTTTCAAAAAAATGCTGAGCTCTTCATCTACTGTTTCAAGTAAAAGAGTAATCACCCTTGTTGCTTTTATTTTAGTAATAATTGGGTTTATATCAAACCTATATTGGGATTTTACAGTTGAAGAATTTATATTCTCAGGTGTGATGTATATTGTAATAGCTGGATTAGGAATTACAGGAGCTGAAAAATTTGTATCTAACAAAAAAAACTAATAAAAATGATTTTAAAATTAGGTTCAAAAGGTAAAGAAGTAGAACAACTACAAAAGTTTCTACAACTAGTAGCTGATGGGGATTTTGGCCCTAAAACTAATGCTGCTGTAAAAAAATTCCAAAAAAATAATAAATTAGTTGTGGATGGGATTGTAGGACCTAAAACAATGTCTTTAATAGAAAGTAAAGAATCTATTGATTTTTCTATACTTAAAGACCATTTACCCGAAGTTGTTTATAATCAAATTGCAAATACTGCAGAAAAATTTAATATAAATTCAAAACTTAGAATGGCTCATTTCTTAGGACAATGTGCTCATGAATCAGCAAATTTTAAATTTGTAAGTGAAAATCTAAATTACTCTGCAAAATCATTAAAAAGTGTATTTGGAAAATACTTCCCAGGGGATTTAAATGAACAATATGCTAGAAAACCTGAAAAGATAGCTTCTAGAGTATATGGGGGGAGAATGGGTAATGGAGATGAAAGTACAGGAGAAGGATGGGAGTATAGAGGAAGAGGATATATCCAATTAACAGGAAAAAATAATTATACTGACTTTGGGAAGTTTATTAATGAAGATATAGTTTCAAATCCTGATAGTGTTTCTGAAGAGTATGCCTTAGCATCAGCCGCATTTTTCTTTAATAAAAATAAACTATGGTCTATATGCGATAAAGGATCTAGTGAAGCAAATGTTAAATCATTAACTAAAAGAGTTAATGGGGGTTATCATGGTTTAGAAGATAGAATAAATAAATTTAATCACTTCTGGAATATATTGAAATAAAAAATTATGTTTAAATTATTTAAAAGAATAAAAGAATTAACATTCCCCACTATAATAGCTTTATCTGCATTATCAGTATCAGCTTCAGCTGCTTTCTATTCAATCAGTGGTTTAAGTAAATTATTTGCTGGAGCTCAGTTTGAGGTAATAATAATGGCTAGTTCATTAGAAGTAGCTAAATTAGTAATTGCCTCTTTATTATATCAATATTGGTCAACTATTAATAAGATATTAAAAGGATACTTGGTAGGTGCCTTATTAATTCTAATTTTAATTACTTCAATGGGGATCTATGGATTTCTTTCTTCAGCATATCAAGAAACCGCAAATAAAGCAGGAAATATTGACGCTCAAATTTTGTTAATTGAAGTTAAAAGAGATAATATTCAAGGTCAATTAGTGGTGTATAATGAAGAAAAATTAACTATTAATACGGCCATTAGTGAGCTAAGAAAGGGCTTATCCAACAATGTCATACAGTATAGAGACACATCTGGTCAGCTAATCACTACAACATCTTCATCGACTAGACGAGCTTTAGAAAAACAATTAGATAGAGCTATGGAACGCCAAGAAGTAATTAATTCTAAAGTAGATGGTTTAAATAATCAAATATTTGAATACGAAACCGAGATAGTAGAAATAAAAACAGGAGATAATTTAGCAGGTGAATTAGGACCTCTAAAGTACATCTCAGGCATAACAGGATTGGCTATGGATAAAGTAGTAAATATTCTATTATTAACTATAATATTTGTATTTGACCCTTTGGCCATATCTTTAGTTATTGCAGCTAATATAGCTTTTGATAGGTTAAAAAAAAAGTATAGAGAGAATATCTATGGGGAAGAAGTAGAAATTAATGAAGAACCTCCATTTATCCCTGACACATCTCTTTTTAAGCCAATAGAAGAAAAAGCTACAGAAGAAGAAAAAAAAATTTTAAATAGAAGTGATGTTTCTTCTTGGAAAAAGAATAAAATTATAAAAGAAATAAATAAAAGAAAAGATAATGATGATGATCTCATCATAAAATATTAAAGTAATTTGGTTATTGTAACCCTCTTTAGTATATTTATACCAAATAAAAAGTTATGTTTAAAACTCACTCACCTAAAACAGTAACTACAAAACTGTCAAGTCTAAAACCTTTAAATTATAATAGGTTTAGATGGTGGAGATTATATGATACTTATGCTAAATCTCTTTCTAAAAGATCTAAATTGATAGATAAAATTAGGAATGGTGATTTTGATTTTTCCCATTATTTTTGGCAAATCCAACAAGTTGAAATAGAATTAAATCAACTTAGAGAAGAATCTATGGATTCTGGTCATTATATGGAACAATCAAGAATGACTAGAGCAAGAAGACAAAGACTTATAGATGACTTTGAAAAAGATGAAAATAATAAACTTCTCCAACTAATAGAGGAATTTACAAAATACTTTAATATTACTCCTGAAACTTATTATAAAGAATTAGAACTATTCAGTGGGGGTATAGAAGAATTTTATTATCATTGTAATGAAAAATTTATTGAAACTAATTAAAAACTAAACAAAAATGGGTTTATTAAAAAACTTTAAAAACAATTTTAATCCTGAGTCTAAAGATATGACTATGACTCAATATCTTAATCTATGTAAAAAAGATAGTACTATCTATTCTACTCCTGCAGAAAGGATGTTAGAGGCAATTGGTGAACCCGAAATGGTTAATACTAAAGATGATCCTAGATTAAGCAGAATCCACTCAAATAAAATTATTAAGAGATATCCTTCTTTTAGTGATTTTTATGGTATGGAAGATACAGTTGATCAAATAGTATCATTCTTTAAACATGCGGCTCAAGGATTAGAAGAAAAGAAACAAGTATTATATTTATTAGGTCCAGTTGGAGGTGGTAAATCATCATTAGCTGAAAGATTAAAACAATTAATGGAAGATAGTTTTATCTATGTTCTAGTTGCTGATGGGGAAATTTCACCAGTATTAGAAAGTCCTTTAGGTATCTTTTCATCTCATAAAGATGAATTAGAAGAAGAATTTGGAATACCAAGTAGATATTTACCATCTTGTGCTTCACCATGGGCAACTAAAAGATTAAAAGAATTTGAGGGTGATATTACTAAATTTAGTGTTAGAAAAATTAAATTGTCTATTGCCTCTCAGTTAGGTATTTCCAAAACTGAACCAGGAGATGAAAATAATCAAGATATATCAGCATTAGTTGGTAAAGTTGACATTAGAAAATTAGCTGAATTCCCACAAGATGATGCAGATGCTTACAGTTATTCTGGAGCCTTATGTAAATCTAACCAAGGTTTAATGGAATTCGTTGAGATGTTCAAAGCACCAATTAAGGTATTGCATCCATTATTAACTGCAACCCAAGAAGGAAATTTCAATGGTACTGAAAATTTGCCTGCAATTCCATTCCAAGGTGTAATTTTAGCACACTCAAATGAATCAGAATGGGATGTATTTTCAAATGATAAGAAAAATGAAGCTTTCTTAGATAGAGTTTACATTGTTAGAGTACCTTATTGTTTAAGAGTAGATGAGGAAGTTAAAATTTATGAAAAATTATTAAAACATTCTTCACTATCTGAAGCATCATGTGCTCCAAAAACATTAGAATTATTAGCTCAGTTTTGTATTATGACAAGACTTATTGATCCTGAAAATTCAACAATGTTTTCTAAGATGAGAGTCTATAATGGTGAAAACTTAAAAGAAGTTGATCCTAAAGCTAAATCACTTCAAGAATATAAAGATTTTGCAGGTGTAGCTGAGGGGATGGATGGAATTTCAACTAGATTTGCATTTAAAATTCTATCAAAAGTATTTAACTATGATAGTGATGAAATAGCTGCTAACCCAGTACATTTATTTTATGTGTTAGAACAAGAATTAATTAAATTACAATTACCACCTGATGCTCAGGATTACTATTTAGATATTTTAAAATCTATTATTTCTTCTAAGTATGCTGAATTTATTGGTGATGAAATCCAAAAAGCATATGTTGATTCATACCAAGAATATGGTCAGAATTTATTTGAAAGATATATTACTTATGCTGATCACTGGTGTCAAGATAATGATTATAGAGATCCAGAAACAGGACAACAATTTGATAGAGGTACTTTAAATGAAGAACTTGAAAAGATTGAAAAACCTGCAGGGATAGCTAATCCAAAAGATTTTAGAAATGATTTAGTTCAATTCTATTTAAGACATAAAGCTCAACATGGTGAAGCTCCAAAGTGGGAATCTTATGAAAAAATTAAAAATGTTATTGAGAAAAGAATCTTCTCTAAAACAGAAGATTTAATCCCAGTAATTTCTTTCTCAACTAAAACTTCAAAAGACGAAGAGAAAAAACATTCTGATTTCATTGAAAGAATGAAAGATAGAGGTTATACAAATAAACAGATAAAATTATTAACAGATTGATATTTAAGAGTTAGAAAAAGTAACTAGTAGTTAACATGGGAATTAATATTGTAGATAAAAGAAACAATCCTAAAGGTAAATCGTCTCCTAATAGACATAAATTACTTAAAAGGCTTAATCAAAAGATTAAGAAAGCAATCCCAGACATTATAAAAAATAATAATGTTAAAGACTTAACTTCTTCTAAGAAGAAAGTTAAAATACCTGTTAAAGGAATTAATGAACCCCAGTTTGGCTATAACGGTGAAACTGGGGATAAGAAAAGAGTTCATCCTGGAAATAAAAAATTTACACCTGGAGATAAAGTAAAAAAACCTCAAGGTGGTGAAGGTGGAAGTGGAAGTAAAGGATCAAATGATCCTACAATCACTGAGGATGATTTCACAATTTCTATAAGTAGAGAAGAATTTTTAGAATATTTCTTTGATGATTTAGAACTACCAGATATGATTAAGAAACATCTTAATACTATGGTTGATTTTAAACAAAGAAGAGCAGGATTTACTAATGCAGGATCTCCAAATAGACTAAATGTAGTCAAATCTTACAAAAACTCAATGAGTAGAAAGATGGCTACAACAATTTTCTTTGATAAAAAAATAAAAGAAATTGAAGAAAAATTAGAGGATAGTAAATTAACCAAAATTGAAGTTGAAGACTTAGAAAAAGAACTTGAAAAGTTCAAAAAGATGAAATTGTCTGTTAACTTTATGGAAGAGATTGATTTACAATACAATAATTACGAACAATACCCAATCCCTATAACATCAGCAGTTATGTTTTGTATTATGGATGTATCAGCATCGATGGGGGAAAAGGAAAAAGATATATCAAAAAGATTTTTTATGCTTTTATATATGTTTTTAACTAAACAATATGAAAGAATTGATATAGTTTTTATTAGACATCACACTCAAGCAAAAGAGGTTGATGAAGATGAGTTTTTCAATTCAAGAGAAAGTGGGGGTACAATAGTACACCCTGCTCTTGAACTTATGGATAAAATAATAGAAGATAGATATTCTTCAGATTGGAACATATATGCTGCTCAGGCCTCAGATGGTGATGTTTGGGATTTAGGAGATGCTGTTGATTGTGGTAGGATATTAAAAGAAAAATTATTAAATAAAATCCAATACATGATTTATATTGAAGTTGCTAGAAGTAATAGATATAGTGAATTATGGGAAACTTATGAACAAGTTGAAGATGGGGTTGATAATTTAAAGATAGGTAAAATTAATGATAATTCTGAAATATGGGAAGTATTTAAAGAATTTTTCAAGAAAAAAGCTAAAGCATGACCAAGAACAAACTAAAAGAAATGTTTTCTACTTCAGATTGGAATGAAGAAACTATCTTAGAAGCAGATAAAATTATTAGTAAAATTGCTGAAGGTTATCTAGGTTTAGATACATACCCAAATCAATTTGAGATAGTTACATCAGAACAAATGTTAGATGCTTACTCGTTAATTGGATTGCCTATATCTTATAATCATTGGAAATTTGGTAAAGATTTTGTTATCAACAAATCAAAATATAAGAAAGGACAGATGGGTTTGGCATATGAATTAGTTATTAATTCAAATCCATGTATTTCTTACAATATGGAAGATAATACTACTTGTCTAATGTTATTAGTTTTAGCTCATGCTGCATATGGTCATAATCATTTCTTCAAAAATAACTATCTATTCAAACAATGGACACATGCTGATGCCATAGTTGATTATATGCTATTTGCTAGAGAGTATGTTAGTAAATGTGAAGAGAAATATGGATATGAGGAAGTAGAAGAAATATTAGATGCTTGTCATATGTTAATGAATTATGGGGTTGACAAATATACTAAACCTAAAAGAATATCAACTAAAGTTGAACAGGAAAGACTTAAAAAGAAATTAGAGGATGATAGGATATTAGTTAATGATTTATGGAGAACACTCCCAAATGATGAAACTATTAAAGTTAAAATTAATAAATTCCCAGACCAACCTGAAGAAAATATTTTATATTTTATAGAAAAACATTCTCCTACATTAAAAACATGGCAGAGAGAATTAATTCGTATTGTTAGGAAAACCGCACAATATTTCTACCCTCAAGGTCAAACTAAGGTAATTAATGAAGGATGTGCAACATTTTCACATTATGAGATAATTAACAAAATGTATGAAGAAGGTTATTTAGGTGAAGGATTTATGATGGAATTTTATCATAACCATTCAAATGTAATTTTCCAACCAGGATATGACTCTAAATATTATTCAGGTCTTAATCCATATACTTTAGGATTTAATATATTTACAGATTTAAAAAGAATGTCTTTAGATCCTACTGAGGAAGATAAAGAATGGTTTCCTGAAATAGCTGGAAAAGGTAATTGGGCTGAAACTTTTAGATACATTGTTGAAAATTTTAAAGATGAAACCTTTGTACTTCAATATCTATCTCCTAAAGTAATTAGAGATATGAGATTATTTGAGGTAACTGATGAGGAAGAAAGAAGAGTATATGAAATATCTGCAATCCATAATAAACAAGGATATAAAAATGTTAGAAAAAGTTTATCTGAAACATATAATAGAGAAACATATATCCCAGATATTCAAGTATATAAAGTAGATATTGAGGGTGATAGAGCATTAACTCTTAACTATACTAGCATAGATGGGAAAGAATTAAATACAAATAATGCTGATATAGTATTAGATAATGTCTCACTATTATGGGGATTTCCAGTAAGATTAATTGAAAATGGTAAATCAACTAATGTGATATCTAGATCAGATACAGATTTATAAATTAAAATAATAAGTTATTAAATTCCCCACTAAAAATGTGGATATCTGAATTTTCTTTCGTATCTTATGGTATAAGAGAAAAATGAGTTATGAAACAAGTATTATATTTACATGGGTTAGAAAGTTCCCAAGGAGGTAAAAAGGTTGATTTTTTATCAAGTCAAGGTATGGTTTATGCCCCTTCTATTAATTATAAAGATCCTGAGTGTTTTGCAGATATTTATAGTTTGATATTAAAAAATGATTTTGATCTTATTATAGGATCAAGTATGGGAGGTTATTTAGCATTTACAATGGGGGAAATATTTCAAATTCCAACTATATTATTTAATCCTGCTTTACATAGTAGATCATTTGAACCTAATAACCATTTTAAACCAAAGTTAGGTATTTCATTCCATACAGTAGTTGTTGGGGATAATGATGAACTTATTGACCCATCAAAAACAGTTGAATTTTTAGAAGAAAATCAAATTGAATATAAAATTTTTCATGGAGATCATGGTCATAGAACCCCTTTGGATGTATTTATAACCACATTCAATAGATATGCTTAATTATGTTTGATTTAAAAAAATACTTATCCAATAATCCCCTTTTAAAAGAAGAAAAATATCCCAAAGATCAATGGGTAACACTCTCTAAAAAAGAAATGGATGATGAAAAAGAACAGATATTTAAATTAATTGATGGAGCTTATGCTCAAATTGGAGGCCACCCAAATTATAAATCCCCAGATAATGTGGTTGGTAGTGAAGGTGATGCTAGTTATGAAGTTATTGATTTGGATGATGATCCAGAAATTGATGCTGTTTCAGTTTCCAAAACAAAGCCTGCAGGAGAAAAATATGTTGCCACAGGACATGATGGTACTTCTAATGCTAAAAGTAGAATGATTAATCATAAAGCAACCAATCTTAAAATGAATGGGTATTATATTGAAGTATCAGGAAGAATTAAAGATATCCTCTTAGCTAAAGGAGTTCCAGTAGTAAAAGATTCTGAAGTGATTAAAAAAGTATTAAAAGGTAAAGATATAGAATTAAATGATGATGGTTCTTACCAAAGAAGAATTGGTGATGATTTACACACTAAAATTCTTTTAGGGAAACCTAAAGCTTAATTCTAAAATAAATAATAAAGTAGTTTGGTCCCATTAGGGACCTTTCTTAAATTTAGGTTATGAATAATTTAGACAAACAGTACCAAAATCTATTACAAGAAATAATAGATAATGGAGTTTCAAAAAGCGATAGAACAGGAACAGGTACCAAAAGTATATTTTCTGCACAAATTAAACATGATATGAAGGAAGGGTTTCCTTTATTAACAACTAAACGTGTTTATTGGAAAGGTGTTGTAACTGAATTGTTATGGTTCTTACGTGGTGATACAAACATCAAATATCTTGTTGATAATGATTGTCATATTTGGGATGGTGATGCATATAAGAACTATGTACTTAATATGTCCCATATGGAGATACAAGATGTATTACGCAATGATAATTTAATGACTAAAGAAGAATTTATCAACAAAATAAAAACAAATGATGAGTTTGCCAATAAGTGGGGTGGATTAGGTCCAATCTATGGTAAGCAATGGAGAGAATGGACTGGGTATTATGTTGAAAAATTTAATGGTGGTAATCCTACTATAATAGAAAGAACTTTAGATCAAATCCAACAAGCAATTCATACACTAAAAACAAATCCAGACTCACGTAGAATTATTGTTTCAGCTTGGAATGTAGGTGAATTAGATGATATGGTTTTACCCCCATGTCATTGGGCATTTGAGTTGTATACCGAAGAAACTGGTTTAGGTAAAAGAAGGTTATCATTAAAATGGCATCAACGTTCAGTAGATACATTTTTAGGTTTACCCTTTAATGTGGCTTCTTACGGTTTATTATTGTCTATAATCGCGAAAGAAGTAGGAATGATACCTGGTATGCTAATTGGAGATTTAACTAATGTACATTTATATAACAACCATATTGAACAAGCATTAGAACAAATAGATAGAGAACCTAATAGATTTTTACCTGAACTTGTGTTCAAAGATCCATTTTGGGATATTTGTGATGAAGAAAAAGATATTAATGATAAGATAAATAGATATGAACCCGAATGGTTTACTATTGAAGATTATCTACCTCATCCTACAATAAAAGCTCCTTTAAGTAATTAAAGAAAAGCAATAAAAAATTTGGTTCCCTGAAGAGTCTTTTTTATATTTACGTCAAATAAAAGGTTATAATAAAATGAATAGTATAAAAGTTTCACATGAAGTACCATTATGTCTTTTAGAAGAAAGCTTAGAATTTAATGATTATCAATATTGTCTTCCTCATCTTTTAGATGAATATAAAGAATATAAAAATCATTTTATAAGATATAAAGAAAGAGGTGGTTATATAATCATGGATAATTCTTTACATGAGTTAGGACATGCTTATGACTTTGATAGATTAATGTATTGGGTGGAGGAATTAGAACCTGATGAATTTATAATCCCTGATGTATGGGAAGATATGGAAGCTTCTATAGCTAATGCTAAAGAGTGGAGAAATATTAATTTACCTGAAAATGTAGAGAAAGTAGTTGTAGTTCAAGCTAAAACAATAAATGAAGCATTTGAATGTACCACAACTTATCAGGATTTAGGATATAATAAGATATGTTATTCTTATGGAGCTAGTTATTACAATGATGTTTGCCCTCATCCTAATAAAGACTTAGGGAAAGCTTTAGGTAGAGTATATGTTATATCAACTTTATACAATCAAGGGGCATTAACTAAATATGATAGAGTTCATTTACTAGGATGCTCAGTACCTCAAGAATTTAATTGGTATAAAGATGTAAAATGTATTGAATCCATAGATACTTCTAATCCAGTTATGGCAGCTTTAGAGAGTACAGTTTATAGCCCTTCAGGTTTATATAGAAAACCTAAAGCAAATATGAATGATCATTTTGAAATATCATATAATGATATTAACTTAATACTATTATCAAACAATTTAAAACAATTTAAAAATATAAATAATTTGTAATATGAGTAAAAAAGGAAAACACGTTGTAGTTTCATTAAGTGGTGGAATGGATTCTAGCACTTTATTATTAAGATGTTTAACAGAATTTGAAACAGTTACTGCTATTTCATTTGATTATGGTCAAAAACATAGAGTTGAATTAGATAGAGCTCAATCATTAGTTGATTATTTATGTCAAAATGATACTGAAATTGCTAATAAATTAACATATAAAGTAATTAAATTAGATGGTTTAGTTGACTTACTAGATTCAGCTTTAGTTGTAGGAGGGGATGAAGTGCCTGAAGGACACTATGCTGAGGATAATATGAAAGCAACTGTAGTTCCTAATCGTAATGCTATATTCAGTACTATCACACAGGCTGTTGCTTTATCAGTAGCAAACCAATTAGATTCAACTTGTGATATTGCTTTAGGAATTCATAGTGGAGATCATACAGTCTATCCGGATACAAAACCTGAATTTAGAGAAGCTATTGATCATGCCTTTAGAATTGGTAATTGGGAATCTGAAAGAGTAGGATATTATTCTCCATATATGAAAGGTGACAAATTTACTATTTTACAAGATGGAGAAACTTTATGTGTAAAATTAGGAACCGATTTTGATGAGGTTTATAAAAGAACAAATACAAGTTATAAACCCTATCCTAATGGAAATTCAGATTATAAATCAGCTAGTTCAGTTGAAAGAATTGAAGCATTTATTAAATTAGGTAAAGCAGATCCTGTAGTTTATGAAGATGAGACTGGTGTAGTAAGTTGGGAAGTAGCTAAAGCTCATGCCGAAAAAATATTAGATAATTATGAAGGATAAATTAAATAAAATACCAGACCCAACTAAACATCAATTAATTAGTTTTATTAAGTCAGGTGTAAGGCTAGCAGGATATGGAATTATTCCATTTAATTTGGAGTTTGCAGTAACAATTCTTATATTGAGTGAAGTTATTGGGATTTATGAAGAATTAGTTTAAATAAAAATAATATGAAATACTTATATTTTAGTGCTCCTTGGTGTGGACCTTGCAAATCATTCGGTCCTATTGTAGAACAAGTAAGTTCAACCGGAATACCAACACAAAAAGTAGATGTAGACCAAAGTCCTAATTTGGTTGCCCAATATGGGATACGCTCAGTTCCCACTATTATATTGGTGAATGAGCAAGGTCAGGAATTAGTCAGAAGAACCGGCGCTCAAACAAAACAATCGTTAATAGACACTTATAAACAAAATTTAAATTAAGATGGGAAAATATATTTCAACTAAATTATTTGACAATTATTCTGTTGCTTTAAGACAATGGAAAGCACAACATAGCCACTGTCAATTAATGCATGGATATGCTTTAAAATTTAAAGTATGGTTTGCATCAAATACTCCAATGGATAGTAATGATGGTTTAGATGATATGAATTGGATAGTTGATTATGGAGGTTTTAAAGATAAACCTGTAGGTAATGGTTTAAAATCTTGGATGAATGATAATTTTGATCATACAATGTTAATTGAAAAAGATGATCCTTATTTAGATTTCTTCCAATCTATGGCTATGGAAGGTTTATGTAAACTAGTAGTTATGGATAAAATGGGAGCTGAATCATGTGCTAAAATGGTATTTGATCACTTTAATGAAGTTTTATCATCAACTGATGCTGGTAGATGTAAAGTAATCAAAGTAGAATGTTTCGAAAACGATAAAAATAGTAGTATTTATGAAGAATAGTTTAGGTAGAATAGAAGATTATAATAAAATATTACCAGTACTTGAAATTTATCGTGCTGTTCAGTCAGAAGGTAGTAGAATGGGAACACCAACTATTATTGTAAGAACTACAGGTTGTACTCATAGATGTTGGTTTGGTGAAGGTGGATGGTGTGATTCATTTTACACTAGTATTCATCCTGAAAAAGGTACTTATTCATTTAATGATATTGTTAAAATGTATGATGATAACCCCCAAATCAAAGAAATGATGATTACTGGAGGTTCTCCAACTTTACACCCTAAACTAGTAAATGAATTAACTCATTTTGCTAATGAAAGAGGTATTTTTACAACAATTGAAACTGAAGGAAGTCATTTCTTAGAAACGGATTATCCAATTGATTTGATTTCTCTGTCACCTAAATTTACAAATTCAATCCCTAAATTAGGTATAGAGACTCCAAAAGGTAAAATTGTAGATCAAAGAATGATTGATCAACATAACAAATTAAGATTAAATTATGATGCTATTAAAAAAACATTAAAATATCATAATGATTATCATTATAAACCAGTTTGTAATCCAACAACTATGCCCGATGCTTGGGCTGAAATAGAAACATTCAGACAACTAATGGATATTCCTAAAAATAAAACATATGTTATGCCTCCAGGTGATAATAGAGAGGAAGTAACTAAAAACTTACCTGATTTATTTAATTTCTGTGCTGAGCATGGTTTTAATTTAACAGGTAGAGATCATATAATTGCCTTTGATACCCAAACTTGTGTGTAAATAAAAGTTATGAAAGAATTAATATCAGAAAAAGAAATTGAATTAGGAGTAAAAGAGCTAGCTAAAACAATTACAAACGAGCATAAGAATGACAAAACACCTATAATATTTGTTGGTTTGTTAAATGGTTGTTTTATGTTTTATTCTGATTTAGTTAAACATATTAAATTAGACATTGAATGTGATTTTATGAGAGTAAAATCTTATTCTGCTAAGAAAAAACAAGGTGATATCCAAATAAAAAAAGATTTAGAAACTTCTATAAAAGGTAAACACGTTTACTTAATTGATGATATTTATGACACTGGAAATACAATGAATGCTGTTATAGATTATCTTCAAGTTAAAAAACCAAAAACTATATCTATAGCTACTTTAATCACAAGAACAAATTCACCAACTCCAGAACAATCTTTTTTTAATGCATTTGTTATTGGGGATGAAGATTGGTGTATTGGCTATGGGATGGATGGAGCTAAAAAATTCAATAGAAACTTACCCTCTGTTTATGCTCTCTAATATTTTCCTTTGGATAAGCAAGATAGGTTTCATATATTTATGTTACGAAAATTAAAATTATAAAGTATGCAGAAAGATAAAGTAAATGCAGAATTAGGACTTAAAGTCCACCACCATTTAGTAGAAAAAGGTGTTGAAATCCCAATGGAGACTAAATTTGATGGTTCTCATCAAGAAAAGATAGAGGAAATAAAATCTCATTTTTCTAGCATCATGCAAGTTTTAGGTCTAGATTTAGAAGATGATTCATTAATGGATACTCCAAATAGAGTAGCTAAAATGTATATGAATGAAATATTCTATGGTTTAGATTATGATAATTTTCCAAAATGTACTACAGTGGAAAATAAAATGGAATATGATGAATTAGTAATTGAGAAAGATATTACTTGCATTAGTAACTGTGAACACCACTTTGTAGTAATAGATGGATTTTGTCATATAGGATACATTCCAGGTAAAAATGTACTAGGATTATCTAAATTAAACAGAATTGTAGATTTCTTTGCTAAAAGACCACAAATACAAGAAAGATTAACTGAGCAAATTTATTATGCTTTGCAATGTATTTTAGAAACAGATGATATTGCAGTAGTAGTAGAAGGAGTTCATTATTGTGTTAAATCAAGAGGGATTAGAGATACAACCTCATCCACAATTACTTCTAAAATGGGAGGTAGATTTAGAGATGAAGGAAATACATTAAGAAAAGAATTTTTATCATTGATCACAAAATAAATAAGTTATGTTAGAAACAAATAAAGTACCTTTTATTAGCGAGGTAGAAGAATTTAATAATGTAATGGGGAAATCTTATCAAAACCAAGAATCACCTATTATTAATAAAGCCGATGCTGATTTTGTAATTAATTTTATAGAAGAGGAGTTAGATGAATTAAAAGAAGCAGTTGAAAATAAGGATATTGTAGAAATTTTTGATGCTATTTTAGACATTGCTTACGTAGGATTAGGAAATGGTGCTATGGTATTTGGTTTAAAAGATAAAATTGAAGATGGGTATGCTGAAGTACAAGCCTCAAATTTATCTAAAATATGTTCTACTGAAGAAGAAGCTATTGAAACTGTAAAAGTTAGAAGTGCTGAACAGGGAACTGAATGTCACTATGAAAAAAGTAAATATGGTTATGTAGTATATAGAAGCTATGATAATAAGGTTATGAAAAATATTAATTATTTTAGACCTAACCTTACAAAGTTTTTTACTGACAGAGAAATTAATAACGCTAAAGGATAGATATGAGCTTTAAAAAATGTTTTGCTCAAAATAAAGGTAATAATAAATATTTAGTTCATTTATGGTCTGATGAAGGATATCAACGCGTAGAATGGATTAATCAGGTTTTTAAAGAATGCCATGAAGCAGATTCTACCCATACAGGTCTAAATGGTGAACCTCTAAGGAAAACACCAAAATGGAATAGAGAAGATCCTAAATTACATTTTCATGATATGCCTCCTTATCAAAAATTTCTTGTTGAGAAGTATGGAACTAATGATGATCCATCTGTAACTCATAAGGAATTATTTTTTGATATAGAGATTGAAATGGGAGATGCTCTTACTGAAGAGTATATTAAAAGCGCTCCAAAAACAGTTACTTCAATTG
>VMHT01203380.1_pt1 | contig 17928 bp, 24 predicted proteins | sample 4693611 | NCBI WGS metagenome assembly VMHT01 (sample SAMN12280063, study PRJNA550983) | marine metagenome | isolation source: seawater sampled from same location over 5 years 0.02-0.2 micron viral filtrate | place: USA: collected off the coast of southern California halfway between the port... ...
GAGCTTGTTTTAAAAATGCTATTATAGAATTTTGTTCATTAATAATAGATTTTGGCTCCATATCTGCAATTTGAGCTTCTAATAACCTACCTTGTAAACCTGCTTGTTTTACAGCAGCTCTATCTGATATAACTCCTCTATACGCATCAGATATACCACTACTTAATTCTCCCAAATTTCTAGCAGAACCTATAGCACCACCAAGACCTATTAACATATCTGCATTATCAGGCGATGTTGCAAAGTCTTTAAATCTTTGACCTAATCCTTTATCTGAATCTTCTTCTACTTTAGACAGAGCATCTTCTTCATTTGTTTCTACAGGTCCTCTAAATCCAGCAATACCAGATTTTGATGGGTTTAAATTAAAATTAAGTTTATTTTCTCCCATACCTATTGGTATAGTAGCTATATCTTGATTTGCAGCAGGACTCATACCATATTCAACACCTTTATACGTTCCATAACCACCAGCAAGACTACCTGTATATCTTTTAGGTGAAAAAACTCTATCACCTGTTATTTTGCCAAATGAAGATGAGCCTGAACCATATCCTAAATCATCAGCAGCACTCAAACCTTTACCACCTAATATTTTTGGCGTAGGTGTAACTTTTACATCTAAAGGTTTAGCTTTAGTGTACATACTTTTTATTACATTTTTACCTTTTACTGCTTTATTTACAGCATCTACAGCCATTTTGCCACCTCTTAATGCCCAACCAACTCCAGGTACAAAAGTTAAACCTAAAAATGCAGCATCAACAGGATTATTTTTTGCCCATTGACCAACATCACTAGCTTTATCAAATAAATATTCACCAGCAGCTTGGAACTTAGTTTTTGGTTTTGGATATGGCAAAGCACCCCCTGCCATATAACCAGTTCTACCACCACTAGCCATTCCCATTTTACTTATTTTAAGTTCATTTCTTAAATTTTTAATTTTATCATTTAACTGTTTTAAATATTTTTCTTGACTACCATAAATTATGTCTCCACTTGATGCTCTACTATAAATATCAGATAAACCCGACCCTTGACTTGGAAGATTTCCTAAATAAACACCATCTTCATTAAATCCTTGCATTTCAAATAATCTTCTAAAAGGATTTGCATTTTTAGCTTTTTTTTGAAATTTAACTTTATCTGCATAATTTTCTTTTTCTCGATAAGACATATTTGCTATTCTTTTTTCTAACAAAGCTCTATTAAGCTCTTTTTCAATTTGTTCAGAACCAGTTCTACCACCAGCAGCCATCATCTGCATAGGAGAAGGCGGAGCCATGTTACCCATATCACCCGATGGGAAAGCTTGTTGTAAATCAGGTGACTGAGCCATAGCTCCTAAACCAGATGGACTTCCTGCAAATTCTGCTACTAACTCCTCAGCCACAGATGTTTGTGGTTTGGGTTTTTGTGCATCATACATTTTTTCCATTTGTGTTCGTCTTTGTATTTCAGACAATACTAAATAAGAAGGATATTGAGAGTTAGGGTCTTGCGACATCTGTATTAATTGTTCTTTTGGAACAAACTCTAAATCATTTGATAGTTGTACTAAATTTGCCATTATGATAATCCCTTATAAAGTCCAAGTCCCTGCAGTCCCATACCTAAAGCTGACTGAAATAATCCTGGTTGTTGTTGATAAGTGCTTATTTGTTGCTGTGGTTGAACGGGCACACCTCTTAGTAATCCACCTAAGAAACCTAATTGATCTCTGGTAAATCCTTGTTGCCTTAAAAAGTCTTGATAACCCATATCTAAAGAAGCTTGTTGCATACCTCTTTGTTGTGAGCCAATACCTTGTAATGCTGCAATTCTTTGTCTTACATCATCTTGTATATCTCTACCAGTACCTCTAAGAGCGTCTATAGATGAAAGACCATATCGTTGCGACATGTCATAAGCTTGTTGATCAAAACGCTCCTGAGCTTGTCTAGCTGATTCCTGAGCTTTAAATGCTTCAATGTCTTGTCTACCTTGTTCTTGAAAAGATTTTTCTGTTGCAGCATATGCACTTTGCATATATTTTTCTTGTGCTTGTCTAGCTGCTTCATTTTGCTGTGCTGCTGTAAGACCAAGTTTAGCTGCTTGTTGTCTTGCTGATTCACCAGCCTGATATGCAGATTGTCTAAACTTCTCTTGTGATTGTCTTGATTGTTCTGTTTGTGCAAATGCAGACTGTGCAAATTTTTCTTGTGCTTGTTGAGCAGCTTCGTTTTGTTGAGCTGCAGTTAATCCAAGTCTTGCTGCTTCTTGTCTAGCTCTCTCACCTGCATCAAAAGCTCTTTGATCAAGCTGTTCTTCTGTTTGTCTACCTCTTTCTTCAATACCAAATTTTTGTAATCCAAACTGTGCTGCACCTAATCCAGCAGCTCTTTCTCTTTCAAGTTGTTGTTGTGCTGATTGGCAAGCAGCTTGACTTCCTTTTGCTTGTATATCATCTAATTGTTGTCCAAGATTCCTTTCTCTTTCTGCCTGCATTATAGCTTCACGATAACCACCTAAACCACCTGATCTAGTAGCTGCATCTGCAGTTTTATCACCTAACATTTCTGATTGTCTTAGAGCTTCTCTTTTTTGTATGTCTACAACATTTTGTTGATATGGAGACATAAATCTTTCTAAGTTTTCTTCGTAACTTAAAGGCACATAATCTTGATCTAATTGACCAGCTCTATATTGTGAATCTCTAGCTAAAGGATCATAAGTAGAAAAAGCATCTCTTGCTTGATAACCAGATTGTAATCCTCTTGCTCCAAAACCTAATCCAAGGTCCCTAGCTTGATAACCAGAATCTACTAATCCTGCTTGATAACCAGAACCATATCCTTGTGCATCATAAGTGTTACCTAAAAATCCTGCATCATATCCAGAACCATATGGTCCACCTAGCATAGCAGCTCTTTGAGATGCTAGTTGAAACTCTAAAGGTGTACCTGATTGAGCATAACCTCTAGTCATAGCCTGTGAAGATAATTCATCAGGTGAAAAATAAGCTATTCTTTCGCCACCATAAGGTGTATATGGCTGATTAGATTCAGCCTCACCTCTTTTGAGTAATCTCTCAAAATAAGGTTGTACGTATTCTGGTAAATCAGTCTGAGTTACCCTTGTTTCTGTTGGTTGTGATGATGATGAACCACTACTTCTTCCACCCATTATTTACTGTCCTCAAATTCATATTCAAAAAATATTGATGTTTTTTGCCAATTATCTTTTGATTTAATCCAATTCCAAAAACCTTCTCTGCCAACGCCTTCTACGCCATTACAGTCATTAGCTTTTGCCCATTTATATATAACTTCTAAACCTCTATCTGCCCATTCATTCATTTTCTTACCAGCTACATGATCAATATTTAACATTCTTTTGCCAGTAGGATATTGACTTATTTTAGTAATAGCACAACCTGTAATTTGTAAAGTTTCTGTATCAAATATAATCCATAAAGAACAAATATTTCTTATGCAATCATAAAATATATCTTTAGTAGTTGCTCTACCATTAGAACGATTACAAGATTTTTGTAAAAATTTTTCACAATCCTCCCATACTAAAGTAATTCTATCACTTGGCATTAATGATATATCAAATTCTTCTTTTGCTTCTATTTTTTCTGCTACTTCATTCATCTTGGTAATACCTTATTTGGATTTATACGACCTGCTTGTTTAGTTGTACCTGTTTTTTCTGTTCTAACTCTATCTAACATAGCATCTAATTGTTTAGAACCAGCATCAGAACTACCATCTCCTAACATAGATACAACATCTGCAGGAATAATATACTCATCTTGTGATACAGCAGCAGCAGTTGTATCTGCTCCTATTGACATAGGTAAGTCATCAGCCATGCCACTATTGCCATTGCCTCTAATTAACCCTTCAGTTTGTACATCTAAATTGCCTGCAGCTTGTCTTAGTATTTGATCTCGCAATATCATAAATTGTTCTTGTCCATACTTAACAATAAACTCATTTACAACATCACTATTATCAGTTTCTCCTAAAATAAACTGTATAGTTTCTTGTACTATAGGGTCTTGCATCATATCTGTTGAACGACCCTCTTGAAATTTACTTTTAGATTCATTCATAATAGGCGTAGCTAATTCAACAAATCTTTTTCTTTCAGCATCACTTAAATTTAAACCTCTTAAACCTGCAATTGGACTAATAGTTCTATCAGCAATATTTAATGCACCACCTACAATCTTTCCTTTTTTATCTCCATATAAATTTTGTAAAGCATCTGTTCTTTCAGACATAATCGTTTGATAAACTTTTTTTCTTTGTTTTCTAGATAATCTATCAAAAGCATCCATGTACATTTCAGCATTTGTAGGACCACCTTCTTCATAACCCATTGCTTTTACAGCTTCTCTACCTTTTTCTGTTTTAGCTAAAGCTTTTAATCCTTCATTAGGTAATTCTTTATCGGTATCTCCACCTTCTGCAAACATAGGTGCATTAAACATAGGAGTATTAGTCATAGGTCTAATACCAAATGATTGCATTGGTGTATTAGCTGGTGCTGCTGGTGTAGGTGGCGTAAATACAGGTCCTCTTTCATTAAATGTAGGACTGCCACCTGCAAATACTCTATTATCATTAAAACCACCACCTGGTCCACCTATTGACATTGGAGGTGCTGGTTTAGTTACAGGCATTTCTACAGGTATAGTTACATCTGCTCCACCTTCAATGGGTATTGTCATACTTGGTGGTGGTGGTGTTATGCCTCCTGAACCAACAAATTGTCCATCTGGTCCAATAATTTCTGTTGGTCTTATACCTGGACCAAAGCCAAAGTCGTTTAATTCTGGTATCGGTGGTGGTGGTGGTACTGGTCCTGTCACATCTATTGGATCAAATGATGGTTCACCACCAACAACAGGATTTACAAAATTATCACCAGGATCAACTGGAGTAGGATTAAAAGCTCCACCTTTTGGAGATGGTACTGGTCCACCAACATTTGGTGGTGGTGTTATTGGGTCTGGTACTGGATCAGGAGTTGGTTCTGGATCAGGTCTTGAACCTCCTCCACCTCCTGGTCCTGGTCCTGGTCCACCTATTGATGGTGGTGGTGTTGGTCTACCATAAAAACCTGGAAATGGCATAGGCTGTTGTACAAATCTAGCATATGGATTTAACATTTGTTGCATTTGTGGCACACCATAAAATCCTTGATATGCTGAAGATTGCATAAATGGATTACCATATCCTGCAAACCTAGGTAGTCTACCAAATCCAAATCCTCTTTCATCAAAAGTAGGACTACCACCTGGATACATCATATCTCCACCTCCCATTGATCTCCTTCTTTGTCCAAACAAACCACCAAATCCACCCCTTCTAGGTGGTGCAAAAGAATTAAAACCTTGGGTTTGACCAAAACCTAAATCAGTTGCAGTTGGATTTATTGATTCAAAATAAGAAAGCTCAGGTTGAAAACCTGGCATAAAACCTCTAGGAATAGGTCTTGGTGCCCTACGAGCAGGTAGATTATATCCACCTGTTAGAGGAAAAGGATTATTACCTACACCAACATTTCCATCATCATAACTATAGTAATCATCATTGCCATTAAAATTAACATTACGACCTCTTAGATAACCTGTTTTACCACCACTAGCCATAGGTATTTGTTCAGGGTACATTTCATACATTCTTCTTTTGCGTTCTTCTTCATCTAATCCCATTTGAGCCATTTGCCTTTCAAACTCTTCTTGTGATTGTATAACGCCTTGTGCACCAAGACTTGCTCCTGCTACCATTCCACTAGGACTCATTGCTGCACTTCCTAATGTTTTAACTCCTAAATCTAATGGATTTGCTGCTTTAACACCTTCTGATGCTAAAACTTCAGGTTGTGTAAATATTGTTTTTAAAGAATCCATTGCTCCTGTATCTCTTGCTACAATACTTGGGTCAACAGCTTGTGCTTGTGTGCCTAAAGCTTTTGTACCCATACCTGCTGTAAGACCTGATAGTAATGCTTTACTTCCAGAGCCACCTGTTTGTGCATATGTAGCTAAACCTGCTCCTATACCTGCCATAGCTCCTGCTGATAAACCTGTTCCAGCTAATAAAGTTGGTGCTAATAAACTTCCTAGCATAGGTGCTAAGAAAGGTAAGAAAGCTTCAGGTTGTCCTGTTTCTGGATTTACTGTTAATGGCATAGCAGATGCTAATCCTTTAACTTCTGCAGGATTAACATGAAGTAACATAGAATCGCCAAAACGACCTTGTGCTGCTACATTCTTAGTTTGTTGTTTTATATCCATCTATCTATCTTCCTCTTTGGTTTCACAGCCAAACATATTAAAACTCATGTTAACTGCACTTGTATAAACTTTTACTACGTCTGTTTGATTTAAGGTTATGCCTAAAACAATAGCAAAAGAATCATTTGCTGCTACTGATTTATCATAAAAAAGAAACTGCTTATCATCAGCAGTTGCACCAGCAACATGAACACTCAATCTAAATGTTATTGCTGATCCTGTTCTATTTGCTGCAACTATTGAACTTACTGTTGTTTGTGTCATATCAGGACAGGTGTAAAGCGTAGTAGTTGTAGTTGCTGCTGGGTCTACTTGACCTAAAACTTTTAAATTATCAGCCATGTTTCATTCCCATTAATAAAAATTGTTGTCTCTTTACAGCTTTACTTGATACAACATCTTGTAATTTACTTAATTTACTAACTTGAATAGCTAAATCTTGTATAGCTTGTTCTGTAATTCTTCTTGATACTGTTTCTTCTGTAGCATCATATTCTTGTCTAGGTATTGGTAATACTATATTTTTAGGATTTGCCATTATCTTTTACCATCTGGTCTTATATCTAATCTTACATCACCTAATCGCCAACCATAATCATTTGATGAATTAGATACTCTTATTGCACATTGTCTACTTCTAGCTCTAGTATTAGTAAATGTTGAAGCTGGAGTAACTGAAACAGTAGACAATATTGATAAACTTTCTAATGGATAATCTCTACCTTTAATTATTATATCGACATTATCAGATGTAGATTGCTGATCTCTAAATTGTATATCGGGTATTATTTTATTTACAGATATAAAATTTTCTCCATCTGGGTCTAAATCAAAATCACTTGATTCTATAAATGCAGTAAAATCATCACCATCATCACCATGACCTATTTCATGTCTAAAAATATAGTTATTATTATCTGTGCTACTATTTTTACTTGCAGCTATAGGATTAGTTAATATTAATGCTTGATCCCAAGCTGTTCTTACAAAATTATCTGCAGTAGTTCCTATAGACCATACTTGTTCTAAATAATTATATAAAACATATCTATCTACTTCTGAGCTATCTTTTGAAGGATAAAACCACATAATCTCATTAGCACTATCATTTACAGCACCAAATATCTTAAATGCTTGTCCTTGATTAAGATCACTTAAAACATAATCTAAAACTGTGCATGGCAATCTTTGTGCAGAACCTGAGTAGACATAAAATCCACCATTATCCATAAAATAAACACTATTATTTGCACTAACTGCTGCATTTGGAGATATTAAAGAAGGACCTTGTGCAACTTCATTAAAAGAAAAAACAAATGGTGCTCCCACAAACCTCATAGAGATAATACCTGCATCTGTCCAAATAAGTATTTCTTGCCTTGTTTGTAAAGCTCCTATAATTGTAGAACCCATAGATAGTTGTACTCCACCAGCTTGATTAGTTGCAGTTGGTGTCCAATCAGTAATACTTTCTGTATCTGAAAATCTTACTAATAAAGGGTCTAAAGTTGATGACCCTATAGGATTACAGCCAAAAGTAATAACATGACGATCTACATCAGAAACCATTGTTTGTAAAGCTATTGTAGGTACATCACTAGCTCCAGCTTTTGTTGTTACATTTACTGCTCTAGTGTTAGTTCCTGATGATTCATCCCAATAAAAAAGACCACCAGCTCTTGGATTTAAAACTGTATCATCACCAAAATTATCTATTGACCACAATCTAAGTTGATTAGTAAAAGATAAAGATGTCGTAGAACCCCAAGTCCCAGCACTCCATGTTCCTGCTCCCCATCCTGTAGATGTAACATATGAATCTAACCCAGAATTAATTTGATATACACCAACTATAGAACTGCCACCATTACCAGTATCACTTGAATTAGCTGTTGCAGTAGCTGTAAAAGTAAATGTGTTATCATTTGGAACAGTATCTATTTGATATTCTTGATTTAAAACTGTAGCAGTAATATTGCCACCTAAAGTTGCTGCACCACTAAATGTAACAAAATCTCCTTGCACTGCACCATGAGAAGTATCAGTTGCTGTAATAGTTGAACTTCCATTTGTTGCTGCAAATGTTATATCTCCTGCAGATGTTGTGCTTCTAATAGGAGTTACATCAGCATATTGATTACCCTCTAATACATAAAATTTTTGATGAGTACCTAGAGTTATATAATTTGTACCACTAGCAGCTTTATAAGAATAAATTTTTCTTGATGTGCCAATAAAACTATCAGTGCTTTGTTTTTGCCAACCACCTATTCTTTCAGGTCTACCTTTACGAAATCTAACTTTATCTGCATCAAACCAGCCACCTTCATTGCTATAATTAGTGCCTTCTTTATTTATTCCTGGTCTAAATACATACTTTCTTAATGGCATATTTAAACCTCATGCCATTCTTTACCTTCAAATAGTAAAGATTCTGCTAATCTTCTTCGTTCTAAACCTTCTAAAACTTTACCATTAGCTTTGTTCCATCTTCTAATCTGTGCTGGAACACCTTGATAATCTTTAGCATTTAAAACTTTTAAAAGAGTAGAATTTTTTAAATTAGATGGACCAAGATTAAAGACCCAAGAAACTAAAGAATCAAATTGATTTTGTTCTAAATTTACTTCCACCATATCATTTACATATCCTTCGTATTCATTCATTTCATGTAATAATAAATTATCAGCTTCTTCTTGTGTTATTTTATCTCTTTTTTTAACATTTTTTGTTGAACCATAGCCTATAGTCCAAACACCTGCTGCACATTTGTAAGCTTCTAACTCACAACCTTCAAATTTTTTAATTAAAGATAAACCTTCTTGTGAAATATTCATATTAGTTCTCCTCTTGTTTTGTGGTAACTTCTCTGTAATACACCACAACATCTTTTAATTCTATTATGTATCTTTTAATTTCTTGCATATTATATGCCATGACTTCGTAATCAGGGACAGTCATAGCTAAAAATACTAATTCTCCTTCTTGATTTTCTATAACTTTAAACTGTTCTTCAAAGTTTTCTGGTGTTATTGTTAACCATCTTACCTCTTTCAAATCAATTTCTCTTGGCATAACAGGCTGAATAATAGTCCTGTCCATAGGTTTTGCAGTAACTTCTATTTGTTTAGTTGGAATTAGGCTGCAACTGCAAACCATCATCAAGATCGTCAACTGTAACGCTAATTTTCTCAATATCTTCCATAATGTGTTTTGTACCATTATTTATCTTCCTTTGCATTTCTGTAGGATCAGTTAATATTTTTGCTGTTAATTGATAATTCTGTATAAATTGAGTATATCTATTAAGCTCTCGTTGTGCTTCTTGACTTTTCTTAGTCATATCTTGCAGTTGTGTAGTTTGTAAAGCAAAATCATTTTGTAAAGTTTCTATTGCTTCTTCTTGTGTAGCTATTGCTCCTTCTAAAACAATATTATTTGCTTTTAAAGTATTATTTTCTTGATATAACCAATAACTACTTAAACCTAAAATTAATATTATTCCTATTAATATTTGTTGCACTACATATCCTCTATAATATAATTTAAACCTGCTGCACTTCTATATTCTACTATTTTATCTTCTTCATCTCTAAATTTAAGATGTTTTTCTTTTTGTATAATTATTTTTTTAGCAACATAATTTCTATCATCTGCATCACCATATTCTTTATTAAAAGAAACAGTAACTTTATATCTAGTTCTAAATAAACTTAAAATCCAATCTAATAATAATTTTAGTTTTAATTCCATGTATATATTGTTACCTTTTTTTGTTTACCTTTAACAGATATTGGTTTTAATAACTTTAACTTATGTTTACATTCTTTCTTTGTAGAATAACCTATGACTATATCTTCTCCGACTTCTTTAGTAGAGCTTTCTAATCTAGCTGCAAGATTAACAGCATCACCTATAGCTGTATAATCAAACCTTGTTTCGCTTCCCATATTGCCTACAACAGCATATCCAGTATTAACACCTATGCCAATTTCAACACCTAAATTTGCTTGTTTTATATTATCTTGTATTTCTTTAGCACAATTAACAGCAACAGTTTCATGTTCTTCTAAATCTATTGGAGCATTAAATATAGCCATCATTGCATCACCAATATATTTATCTACCATACCACCATATTTTTTAACTGCATCTGCTTGTATTGTTAAAGCTTTGTTCATTATATTTGTTACTTCTTCAGGTTCTAATTTTTCAGACATAGAAGTAAATCCTCTTACATCTGTAAATAAAAACGTGCAATATCTACGTTCTCCACCTAATACTAAAGAACTTGGATCATCTTGTAGTTTTTTAACTTGTCTTGGATCAAGGTAGTGTTCAAATTGTTTTTTAATTTGCTGTCTTAGTTTGTATTGTTCTCTAAATCGTAAATAGAAACCTATAGAAGCAGTTATAAATTGAGATATTAAAGTCCAACTAACATCTATAAGTATTCCACGCTGTATTAAATAGTATCCAGAAAATATTGTTAATAAAAATAATATACTGGTAAATGTTATTCCTAGAGTTATTCCAAAAATATTTATTAAAAACCAAACAAAAGTTACTGTTATCACTAGAATTAATAATTCAACAGCTAAATGCCAGTCAGGAATATAAGGACTATCTTGTATTAAAATAGATTCTGCTAATGCAGCTTGTATTTTATGTGGCTCTAATAAACCCACAGGTGTTGCTATCTGCGGCATAACACCAGATGCAGTAACACCAACAATAACAAACTTACCATTAACTTCCATTTCTTGTAGGTCTGTTTGTGGCGTATCTACCCAACTTATCCACTTACGACCTAAAGTATCTGTTTTAACTGGTGGTATTCCTCGTATTGATATTTCCTCTATACCATTATCATTAGTCTTTATAATGTATGTTTTAACATCAAATATTGATTTATATATTTGTGTACCAAAACTAGGAATCCATTGATTTTCTGGAGTTTTAACTAAAAGAGGTATTCTTCTTACAAGTTGATCTACTTCTGTGGGAGCAATGGCTAGACCCTGCAATGTATTATCTATAAGAGTGTTCAGGTTTTCCTTAACTCCCAAACTTACTATACCACCATTATCTTTACCTTTCACCACTGTTCCTGCAGGCTTGGGATAATTACCTTTACCATCTTCAAACATGGCTATTACTGAAGGTGCATAACCTAATGATCTAGCAAAATCTTCATCACCACCAAATCTATCAGCTTGTGGAAATGATATTGCCCAACCAACCCCTATAGCACCCTTAGATAATAATTGTAAATTTATCTCTGCAAGTCTTTGTCTTGGTAAAGGATAACCACCTTCAATCTCTACATCTTCTTCAGTTATATTTAATATTACAAAATTACCTGATGGTTCTGGTGTTTCTATTAGAGCATCATATACTCTAAGTTTTAATATCTCTGTTGGTGTTAATTGATATATTAATGGTAATAATAATATTACAACTATAGGTAATATAAGTTTTTTCATTAGCTTTCCTGTTTAATTCTTATAATACTGCTACTGCCACCATTTATTTTTATAGTTCTTGATACACCATCTTGTATTAAAATAACTGTATAACTACCACCAGAATCTATATCTATTCTAGCTGTATTATTAACACTTCTTAAAACAGTTAATTTTTCACCTGTAACAAAAGTAGTTATTTGTGTTTCAGTATCTTGACCAAACTTAGTACCTGCAATAGATAAAGATGTTACATCAGCTTGTAATTCTTCTTGTTCATCTTCTATATTTAATTCATCTATTACATCTAACAAATCTTCAAGAAAATTTACATCTAAATAATTTATATCAAGCTCAGTAAATTCTAAATCAGATTCACTATCTAAAAAATCTTCTTCTAAATAATCAATATCTAAATCATTAAAATCTAAAATACTATTTAACTGTGCAACAACTTCTTCTTGTTCTATTTCTTTTTCTTCAGGTGGTGATACTATTAATATGTTATCAATTAAATCTAAAGATAAATTTAATATTACTGGCTTGCTTGGTGCATTTTCAAATACGGAAACAGTAGTAGCTTCAAAAGGTTTATTAAGTATGACACTTCCTGTTGCAGTTATTACTTCTATTTCTCCACTAGATAAACCATATTTATCCGGCAAAAGTATTATTAATGATTCACCCAACTCATTTACTGTAGCTGTAAAATCTGTTCCTCTTATAGCAATATTAGCTGTAGGTGTTTTTAAAGATATATTTTTTTTATTAAGTTTATCTATATTCCCAGAAATAAATCTAGTTGTTCCAATAGCAAATGTAAGTGCCATTTTAGATTTGCTTGGGTCTGGATCGTATATATACTCGTCTATTAATAATTGACTGTGTTCTGTAAGTCTGACTGTAGAATCATCAAGAAATGTTATAGCCATACGACCATTAGAAGTTATAGCTTCATCATTACTTTGTATATTAAAATCTACAAAAGCATCTAAGGGTTTATTCCTTACTATTTGTGCATTACCTCTTAATTCAGAGATATCACCAATATTAACAGCTTGTGCTTGTACCTTGGTCGTTTTGAATAACGCAAATATTACTATTAGAAGTATTGCTAATAATCTTAAGATAATCCCTTGCAAGTGTAGATGATTGCGTAATATCAATAGTATTTGTGCTGCCATCTAAATCTAAGTAAAAATATCCAGAATCTGATGATGTATTTCCACCATAACCACTCCCTGAAAAGTTAATTGTATTAGTGCTGCCATTTATATCAAGATAATTAATGGCATTAGCATAATCAATATCAAAATCAAAATCATTACTATCTCCTGTTATAATCCAATCAAGATCGAGATATGATGAATCAGCATTTTCAGCAATAGCCAAATCAAATTCATTACTAGAACCTGTAACATCAATATTAAGATTTATATAATCAGCACTTATAAGACCTGTGCTATTCATAAGTATATCCATAATATTGCTATCGCCATTCCATTCAAAATATCCAGTAAAATCATCGCCATCAATAGCGTCTGATCTAAATATATTTGATGATCCAATCTGATTAATGTCAAGTGTCATTGACACACCATCAAGGTCTAAAGCAGTCATTGTTCCAGATGTAGCTTGTGTACCACCAATTAAGTTTGATGATCCAAGTTGTTCTAAATCAATAGTAGCTGAATTGCCTGATTGATCTACATATATTTCATTATCTGCAAAAATAGACAATGATAAAAATAAAGCAAAGTTAATTAATTTCTTCATATTTCCAGTACCCTCTATCGTACCCTATATTAATAAGTTCTAAAACTGCACCCTCAATAGCTTTCATTAAAGCTAAAGTAGTGCTCTCATTTGAAGCAGAGCCTATCTCTACTTCTACAAGCTCAGTTCCCATTTCTATAAATTTAAAAATATCTTGTGATTGTCCATAACTATATATAGTTTTTTGTGACATCACTTCTATAAGTATTTCTCCTGTGGCTACAGATACCATTCGTAAGCTTACACTAACAGAATCTTCTCGATACTGCATACTAGAACCAATACCAAGATATCTAGCTCCAATTCCACCTGTTGCTAAATTACTATCATATGATACAACAGCACCTTCTAATAATACTCCTGCAAACAATAAAGGTGATAAAACATTTTCATCGTCTAATTGTTCTCTTGTTGATCTTATAAGTTGTCTTTCTTTTGTAAGATTATCAAGACCTATTCTTTCAACTACACGAAAAAAATTACCATCTGAAGCGTGTTTTAAAGACCTTATAAGTATAGTATATGGTGCTTGTGTTATAGCTGATGAAAATAAAGCAAACTCACTATTGCTTTTTCTTTGTCCTGTCTGATCTGTAAATGCAGTAGGATAAACAGCTACAACTGGTTTTATTTTTGGTGCTTGTATATATTTAAGTTCAGCAGATTGTAAATCAAATATACTATAATTATTTAATCCTTTTCTTTCAAATCTTTCTGGTTTTGTATCTTTGACTACATCAAAGACTGCACAACTAGAAAGAAAAATCCCCGAGAGGCAAAGATATTTCAGTTGTCGTACCATCATTAGTATTAAAAATTGTGAGTATTATCATACCATCTTCTATTTTATAAGAGATAATATTACCCTCTAGTTCAAATGTGCCTTCCGTTGATTGTGTTTCACCAAACATATTTTCTACAATCTGTCTGGATATTTGTGCATAAATACGACTTTCTAAATTTCTTATAAATCTTGCAAGTGTTGTATTCTCAGCATCTCTTTCTAGTTGTTCTTGTAATGCTTTTATTTCTTCTTTTATAGTCATCTTACGCATATGCTCTTGATTCTCAATAGTAAGATAATGTGAGCTAGTGCCAATTCCAGAAAAAGATGGGGACTTAAATTTAAAAGTTATTTGATCAGCACTTAAATTAACACCAATAATACCTAAAAACATTGTTATTCCTATAATAACTAAAGTTTTAATTATAAATATTTTTTCATGTTCTTCATGTAAATTTTTTTTAGTCTTTATTTCTATCATTTTCTTTAAGTTTTACAACTGTATCAACTTTTTCTTTTAACCTTATCATATCTTGATCTAATAAACGAAGTTGATCAGTTAATCTAATAATTGTTATTTTCATTTCACTAACAGATGGATCAATAGTTTTTGTTATTGTTTGCCAAACAAAAAATACAAAATATCCTAAACCTATAACCATAACAGTAGGAAAACCAAATTTTTGCACTAATATAACTATATCCATTAGTCACGCCTTGCATCTATTTTTCCATCTTCTACAAAATTTTCTGCTCTAGCTATTCTATCCAAATCAGGAGGTATGTTTAAAGCACTTGATACAACAGTATCAATTCTAATTATGTCATTATTCATTATTGAAGCTCTAGTAATAAGCATTTTAGTTATACCTTGCACCGATTTAATATCAGAAACAAGATTATTCATAAGCTGTCTTATTATAAGAAAGATAAAATATCCCATTATCAAACCACTAGCTATTGGTAATCCTACTTCACCAACTAAATTAATAGCTTGATTCATTAATCTTTACCTTCTCCTTTAAAACTTTTAGATGATCCTGATGTTCCTGCATATAAACCAAACCAAGCAGCACCTGCTCCAACAATAATTGATATAAGACCTGATTGCTCAAAACTTGGTTCAGGCAATTCCATAAACCACATCACTGTATAATAAAGTAAAAAAATATAAACAGTTAAAAAAGCTCTTGGAAAAATACGCCATGAGTCTACAGCTTGTGCTAAATGTATCCATTTTTGATGCGGATTTACATTAGTAACATCTTCTAGTTCTCTGATTTTATCTTTAAGTTCACCTATTTCTTGAATCATAGCCATAAACTTATTTAAGTCCATTTCTACTTCATTACGATCCATGTCTCCGCCAAATCTTCCTTGTCCATCATTCATTAGTAATCACCCCATATTTTAGTTTTTTTACCGCCATGATATTCTATTGCATGACCTTCTTTAATTAATATTTGACAAATATCTTTGCCATCTTCTGTATAAGGTATCCCAAGTATTCGACCATACTTTCCTTTACCTAAAGATTTAACTTTTATATTGCCAAAACAAAGCTCTTTTAATCTTTCTTTTGCAGCTAAACCTAAAACTTTTTCTGCTTTATCTCTTGTTCTTGATTCAGGTGTATCTATACCAGATAATCTTACTCTTTGTTTATGTAGCTTTACACTAAAACCTAAATCAAGACAGCAATCAAAAGTGTCTCCGTCTACTATTCTTTCTAATGTTGCATTATAAACAAATGCATCTGGTGCTTTAGCCATTATCTTTTTTTTCCTTTGTGTAATCCATGTTTAGCATGTTGTTTACCTGCTCTTGTAGCTGCTCTCTTTTTTCTATTAGCTGCTGCTAACTTTCTTCTACCTTTTTTTGTTGATTTTAATCTTTGTATTTGTTTTTTAGGAGCATATACTTCTCCTGTTTCACTAGATTTCTTACCACTAGAAGTAGTCCAATCTTGGTCTGTCCAATTTTTTAGACTTCTTTGCGTTTTTTTTAAAGGCATTAATCTTCCTCATTATATAAATTATCAAATACTTGGTTTACATCTAAAGCATAATCTAAATCATTTCTACTATAGTGTATATGTTGAGATGGTCTAAAATCTGGTGCTCCATTACCAATCTCAAACCAAGCTGGATGTGTTACTCTGACTCTATTATTTGGTAAAGCTACAATATTACCAGTCCATTTTCCAGCATCTAATAACTCCAACACATGACTTTGTTTATGTTGTGCTGGATCATCTGCTATTTCATTTTCTGCATAATCTACTGTAAATAAATATCTAGCAGGATACATATCACCATCTATCTTAGCTAACCAAGGAGAAGGTGTTGCTCTATCTAAAACATATACTGAATGATTATAAGAAGAACAATCCCAAGGCTGTGCTGCCCAAACAGGCATTGGTTCTGCCCATTCATCTACTGGTATATCTGCAACTAAAGCTGTTATAGGCATCCTTGCCCACATAGCTCCACCATAAACATTATCTTGATCAGGATCGTCATAAGTTTCTGCACCTGTAAAAATTACTTGAAAACTTAAACAACGACATGGCATTGTAGTTACAGCTATTGCCATAGCATGTAAAAATTCTCCATGATATTTTTCGTGATTGTGTGTGTATTCTTTTCTAACCCAACATTTAAAATGGGGTATATTGCTTTGTAAATAAGCCATAACTCTTTCCCTTAGTTTTTAATTATTTATATCCGCCACCTGCTTTTTTATAAGCCTTTGCCATCATTTGTGCTTTTCTTGCTGACCATTGCCCAGGTCTGCCACCTTTACTACCAGCTTTTATTCTATTAAATATTCTTTTTCTTAAACCAGGTTTAGTATAATTACCAGCTTCATTAACTCTGCTTTTAGTTTTACGACCTTTCTTAAACTCTATAGATTCTAAAGTTTTAGCTTGACCAGCATGTGCTTTACTAGCTTTTTTTAATTTATTTACTACTCTTGTTATTGTTTTCTTTGCTCTACTCATTATACAAATCTCGCTAAAAATACTACACCAACAATAAATGGATAAACTGCCCAAATCATATTATCTAATTTATCAAATCTTTTTGAGCCATCCTCTAATCTTTTATCAATACTTTTATACAAAGCTTTACACTCTCTTTCGTGAGATTCTATAGCATTTAAAGCATCCTTAATTGTTGTCATTTTTTTTCCTTATTATCTTTAGATTCTTTTTCAACTTCTTCTGAAGCACTTTTAGTATGTTCTGCAAGTAAATTTATAAAAACTGTTTTACTAGCTCTTACTTGATCTAATTGAAAACTAAGCTGTGATTCTTTGTTTTCTAAATCTTTTATTTGTGATTTACAATATTGCTGTTCTTTAGTTAATTCTTTATCTGTCATAATTTTCCCATTTAAAAGTTAATAACTAATTATAGTGCAAAATGCAATCAAATTGAAATCAACTAAGTATTTTAGTAACACTTGTAGGCGTTACTTTTTCAGCTATTTGTGCATCTAATGCAGTTTTCATAGCTGTAACAGTATCAGCAGTTAGTGCAGCTTCAACCCAACCTTGAACATTACTTGCAGTTAAATCTGCAAAAGCTGTAAAGCTTGAAA
>VMHT01023211.1_pt1 | contig 17925 bp, 21 predicted proteins | sample 4693611 | NCBI WGS metagenome assembly VMHT01 (sample SAMN12280063, study PRJNA550983) | marine metagenome | isolation source: seawater sampled from same location over 5 years 0.02-0.2 micron viral filtrate | place: USA: collected off the coast of southern California halfway between the port... ...
CCTAATAAATTTTGATGTGGTGCTGTCATTTTTTAACTCACATTTCCCGTAATAATACATCCATCTGCTGATACAAAATAAATATTAGCAATGCCATTAGCCCCTAAAGTAATAGTTCCTGTAACAGAAACTGCACCGCCTACAAAAGCATTTACTTGGCTAGTAATAGAACCAGTAGTACTTGTAGTATTTACAATACTAACAATATCTCCGATAGAAAAAGCACCTGTCATATTACTTGCAGAAGGTATTAATGCTTGAACTCCTGCTGAGTTTAATTGAACCATTTGCCCTAAATCTGTTAATGCTATTTCAGCAGTAGCATCTACTGTACGAGAAACATCTAAATCTCTAATATCACCTTTTGAATCAGATATAGTAGAAGCTCCTATTATAGTACCACCTACTCCTACGTTACCTGTAAGATTAGCACTAGCATTTGCTGTAAGAACTCCTCCTACAACAACACTATCTGCCGTAGCATTACCAAGATTAACATTACCTGCTAACCCTGCACTACCTGTTACATTTAATAGACCTCCTACATTTAAAGCAGCTTCTGCACTAACAGTGCTAGTAATTTTAAATGTGCCTCCTACTTCAGCATTTCCTAATACGGATAAGTTAGTTCCTACATTTACTACACCTGCAGCACTAACACTAGGAGCAGAATCTAATGTTTTATTAGTTAACGTAGCTGTGCCTACTTCAGACACTAATGTAGAGTTAGCACCTTTAGGTAACAACATAGTATTTGTTACCCCTGCTGAATGTTCTTGTGATTTTATTGTTTGACCGTGAGAGTTACTTCTACAATTAAGTTTAAGTTCAGCATCTGTAGATCCACCACCTTTTACTTCAACAATATAACTAGTAGCAGCTATAGTTAAATTACCTGCATTGTTTTTAAGATCGCCTTCAACATTAAATGTACCACCTACAGAACCATTACCAGATACATTTAATGTACCATTAGCAGATACATTATCTAGTGTTGTATCTCCTGTTACATTTACAGTTCCTGTAATATTAGCAGTAGCTAAATTAGTTGTACCTCCAACTGCAAATGTACCACCTACAGATGCATTACTACTTACAGCTAAAGTACCATCAGCAGAAATAGCTCCTGTAGTTGTTGCACCATTTACATTTAAAGTGCCACCTACAGAACCATTACCTGCAACATCAAGTGTGCCACTAGCTGATACATCTGTTAAATTAAATTCTCCTGTTACTTGAAATGTACCTCCAATAGATGCATTTCCTGCAACGTCTAATGTGCCACTAGCAGATAGATTTGATACATCTGTATCTCCAGTTACTGCTAATGTACCACCTACTGAAGCATTACTTTGTACAGACATAGTAGATTCAGTATCAACAGCACCACCTATATTAAGTGTGCCACCAACTGAAACATTACCAGTTATAGTAGCAGCATCTGCTGATATGTTATCTGTATTAATAACACCATCAATATATAAATCTTTCCATTCTTTTGTGCTTTTACCTAAATCAGTAGCACCATCTGATGCAGGAAATATTGCACCTGAATCAACTTCTACTTCTTGTGATGGGCCTAGTTTTTGAATTGCACCACCTTCAGCAGCCGTACCATCATGTGTATGACCATCTGTTGCAAATGCACTTACTATCGCATCAAATTCTCCATCAAAATCTGCTGCGTTAATAACATTACCGTCAGCAATATTATTTCCTGAATCGTTTCTAGTATAACCTGTTCCCATAATAAAAATCCTTATCGTCTATCGAAAGTTCCAAATTCTAAAACTGCAGCATCTAATGAAAATGGAGGAAATGTATCACTTGATGTAAACTGTAGTGCTACATTAAATCCAGACCCTATTGTTTGTGTAGTAAATACTTTTTTTAATTTACCACCAAATGTTGATGTTCCAAAAACTGATGTACTTCTTCCAAAAATTGAAACCTCTTGTGTTGTATTTGATAAAGTAATTGGTGCAGGTTGTATTGCATTATCTCCATCAAAATCAAATTTTAAATTTACTGTAGTATTAATACTACCTGCAGGATCTGTATACAAATGTAACTTATAAATAGTTTTTCTAAGTTGTGGATCATTCAATGTAACAAATGGTGTAAAAAATGTAGCTTCGATATTAGAACCGTCTAAGCTATTACCGTCTTCCATTTTATAAACATATCCACCTGAGTTCGCAAATAAAATAGTTTCTGTTGAATTAAACATATCACTATCAGCAACAAATGCTTTAAATCCTCTTAACTCAGCCCAACCAAAAAAACTACCCTCTGTTCCTGCTAATTGTGTTCCTAATATTCCTGTAGCATTACTTTCAGAAACATTAGTATTAAAACCTAACAATCGGTATTGTGATTTACCTTTGATTGTTACACTATCAAAACTTGTATTAGCTGTAATTAAATCTGTAATTTCTTTTTGTATATTTTTAGATATTACTGCTAAATCAAAGTCTCCAATTTTATCTGTAGAACTTAATGATCTAAGTCCATCTGGTCCTAAGAATACTACATCACCTGCAACTTCTTTTATAGTATCAGAATCAACACATCCAATATTGGTAGTTATAGGTTGTAATATAAAATCTGCAAGTGTATTTCCAACTAATCTTTCTATTTTATTTTCACTAAATATAATTAATTGTTCTCTAAAAGCTATAAGTCCTGTTATATTAGTACCTACACTTATATTTCCTGCACCATTAGCAGGATTAAAATCGTTATCTGTATAAGGTGCTGTAAAACTTAATACATCACCCTTTGAAAAAAATAAATGATTCTTAAAAAATGCTATATGTGATGCACCTTCTATGTCATCAGGAGCACTCCCTAAAGGAGTATAGTTTGTACCATCATATATAAATGGATAATTAGTACCATCTACTCCTGCTATTTTTTCTGTTATACCTATTCTATATTTAACATATCTTTCTTTATTAACACTTGTTTTATCACTTGTTAAAAAAGTAATTGTTGCACCATCTGAAGGGCTATTAGCTAAGTTTGGAGTAATACTCATAGTAGTTCCACCACTTGTAACTGTAGGTGTTCCTGCTACTGTATATACTAAAGTTACACCTGCAATTGTAAAAGTATCTCCTGCTTGTGGAATAGATGTTAATCCATCTATAGCTAAGTTACTACCTGTTTGACTACCGCCATTTATTACAGGTGTTCCATACTGAGTAACATTTATCCTAGTCCAATTACTGCCAGTAGATTTATATAAATGATTATTTCTACTTGCAATAGCAGAACCTCTCCATGCAGCTAACCCTGTAACACTTCCTCTATTAGTTGTAAAAGTTACATCTGCTTGATCTGCAGGTGAACTTGCTAAACTAGTTGATAATGTAAGTGTTGCTCTTTTAGTTGCAGTAGCCCAACTTACACCACTAACTGTATATGTTCCTGTAATCCCTGCTATAGTAAGTATATCTCCATTTATAGGTGTTATATATAATCCTGCTACAACTAATGTTGTACCTGTTTGACTTGCTCCATGAACTTTAGGAGCACCAAATGCAGGAACTGTATTACTATCAAACTTACTATAACCTAATACTTTTCTATAACCACCCTCTACTGAAGGCTCAAAGTTTCTTAATAATCTAGCACTACCAGGTTTTTGTGAACCTTGTTGCAAAGGTGATAAGCTACTTACCAAACCTTCTTTAAACTCGAAAGCATATGTTTCTAATCTATCTGCCATTTATGAAGCCAATCTATAAACGTATGTACTTCTTTGTGATCTTGTTAACATAGTAGATCTAACATATGTGTTTTCATTTATAAGAACAATTCTCATGTTCTTTAGTCCTGCTTCAAACTTTTCTTTTGCTACTAATGCATCTTGTGTATTACCTCGAAACATATAAGCATAATACATAGCACCGTCAAGAATTACATTTCTATATATTTCTGGTACTTTAGGTACGTCTGTCGAGTCAGTCATTTCAACACTAGTTAAATAATATTCATAAACAACTGTATATGCTTGATCGGGTGCAGGTGATAAAACATATTCTAAACCTGGAGCCTTAGATACAAATACAGGAACATTATATAAACTAGTATCTGATGTATATTCTTGTTCAACAAATCTTTCTAAATACTCTTCATATCTTAATACTTTTAATTTTTGAGTTCTATTATTTAAAGTATTACTTTCTTTAATTCTAAAAGTTTCAAAGTCAACTACTGTAGAGTTTGCAGGAAAGCTATATCTACTTACTCCTGCAGATAAAGTATCTTCTTGCTCTACAAAGTTATAAGGCCAGTGTGGGTACTCTTGATCTATTTCTTGTATAGAAGCATTAACACTGTCTTTAACTTGTGAATGAAAACCTGCAGCCGTAGAAAAATTACTAGTTGTAAGTTCTACTTCATTAAGTCTTCTATTAACTTCATTAACAAGTCCTAAATAATTATATGCCATTAAAATTCCTTAATAGGTAAAGTAACAGTTCTTTCTGCTACTGTTCCACTTGTATCTAATATTTGACAATGTAATTTATATTTTGTATTGTTTGTACCTAATCCTAAATTAACAGTAGCTACTGTATTTGTATTAGATACTCCTACTAAATGTAAATTATTTACAATAGTCCCTGTATTAAATTGTGTTTTTACACCAGATGAATTATTAACAAACCATGTAACTGTATCTATAGTAGCTTGACTTCCTAAATATCTAGACCAATCTACACTAAAATCTACAGTTTCATCAGGATCTTTACTAGGCCATTTAAGTGACATATTATGCTACCTTTACTATTCTATCTGAATCTGTACTTCTTCTATGAACATAAACTGTTCTACGTCTTTCGTAATTATCTTTAACAGTATTAAAATTAAATACATTAGTTGTTAAACTTATACTACCTAATCCAGTTGTCCCTTGTGTACCATTTACATTTACTACTTTAGGAACACCTATTGCCTCTGTAGTTATATTAGGAGAACCTACTTGCCCTGTTCCAGATACACCGTCTGGAAACATTGTTAGATTATTAGAAGCAACTCCATATCTATCTGTACCAAATACACCAGTGCCATAAAAAGCACCTGTGTTATTAGATGTAGAAGAAGCCATAGTTAAGCAATCCTAACAATAGCATTTGTTCCATCAGCACTTGGAAAACTTATTACAAAGTTACCTGCAGTTGCAGTTTGATCTGAACTAAAATCTAATACGGCTATTGCATTAGTCGTACTTGAACTACCATCAGTAGTTGTATTATATATCAACCCACCTCTAGCAGTAATACTTGCTCCTGTAAATGTAGCAGTTCCAAAGTTTGTAAAAGCTGTTGTACTATCTGTTGTAGGGTCTACATTTACTAATGCAGTTCCTCCAGAACTATATCCTGCACCTACTACTTCACCTGTAGTAATAAAGTTAGTAGTACCTGCACTTAATGCCGCACCTGCAGAATATAAAGCAATTTTAAAAGTGTGTCCTGCAGAAGAAAAGTCATGCTTACCTTCAAGCAATTCTTTCTTAAAAGAAGTACACATGGCTTGTGAAATTGCCATCTTTAATCCTTTATAAAAAAAATGGGTAGCCCTATCCTTTAGAGCCACCCATGTAGTTTACTCAATTAATAATTAAGCTAATTGGTCACGATCTACTTCGTCTGGCCCTAGATCGTTTGATACGTCTTGCATGACTGCATATACTCTCCATACTCCTGAAGTAGGATATGCACTACCTGCAGTAGGCCCAAGTACTACATCAACTGTATCATCAGCAGATACAACTAATGGAGCATAGGCAGCAGGTATTGCTGTCATGTCACCTGTTGAAGTGCCATCACAGTCAAAATTGTCTGCAAAAGCATCAGGATCTGCACCTGTACCAATGTCTACTTGAAAGTCTCCGTCATTAGGTGTTACCACCTCAAGACCAGCACCCCAAACCATTGTTTTCGCAGGTACATCTATTACTTGAAGAACGTCAGCCGATGCTAATGCAGAACCTTTAGTGGTTGTTGCAGTAGCAAGATTAACGTCAACTTCTACTTTATATGGCTCCTTGCGGATAGCACGACTGGGGTGCGTACCTGCATTGATACCATTTGATACGTCAACTGTAGCCATTTTCTATCTCCTTTAAGCCACGTTAAAGTTAGCAGTAGCAATTGCCTCAGGTCTTAAAATCTTACGACCATAGAGGTGCATACCACGCACGATGTCAGCAAAGCTGTCTGGATCACGATAGCTTTCTGTCTTAGATACTTGCTGTGCTGTTGCTACAGCAGAGCTATGTCCTGCTACAATTACACCAAAGTTAGAACTTTGATTACTTGCACCAGTAGTACCTGAACCTGTACCTACTTGTGGTAAGTTGTTAGATACATAAATTTTAAATCCATGTAAATTATTTACAACTAAACCATTCTGTAGTCCAGATCCACCAAAGTCAGAATTTAACAATCTGCTATCTTCGTCCTTTAATATTTCAATAAACACAGGGTCAACTACTAACCAACGGTCTCCTGTATCAACAAACTGTTGATCTAAGAGTCTGCCCATTCTATTAATAACTTGTAAAGCTGTAGCAGTAGTTGTTGATTGTGAAGTTTGTCCTGGAAGTCTTGGAGCCAAAGGAATAGAGTTACCTGTTCCTGGCGAGCTAATGTTACCAAAGTCTTCTTTAGTCAATTTCATGGTTGTAAGAAGTTCATCATTACCTGCTGTTGAAACAGCATTTGTTCCTGGTGATGTACTTCTAGCTGTATCTGGAGCACCATGTTTAGCTGACTGTTGATAACCTGCTAAATAACCTAAAACGTCCTGATCATATTGATCTCTCAAACGATAAGCAGCACGGTCTGAAGCCAAAGACATAAAGTTTATGTGGCTATGTGCAGCTTCAATATCGTCAATCTTAAATGCATAGTAATTAGATTGATCTACAACAAGTGTAAAATCCTCGTCATCTAAGTCTTGAGCAGTAATTTGAGTACCACGACTATAAGCCTGTACTGAAACTTCTGGTTCTTTGATTATTTTTACTGAATCACCCATGTTTGCAATCTCACCAAAGTAATCACTATTGGTAATATCTTCAACAACAGATGATTTACGGAAAGCAAGTTGTACCTGCTTAGAGTAAATTACAGGGCTAAAATTACCGTTAGGTAAGTTTTGATACCCCGTTGCCTTAGGGAAAGCCATCTTAAATCTCCTTAAAAAATGTATAAGTAATTAAACGCATAACTTACACAATTCCTTTTGGGGCTGTCTTTTATTGGTGCATACTATTTAGCTGTATAGTATGGGCAATTAAGTCTCAGGTAATCCTTAAATTGTTCGTTGCGTTGTCTTTATTTTAGCTATATCCTTGGTATCACAATGTGGGCAAGGTATAACTAGACCTATGTTGACTTACAGTTTTATAGATAAATCCTTGAATGTCAAGTACTATCTAGCAGAACCTGTCAAATCATAGATAAAATTCCCTGATCTCATAGCTGCTATTATAGCATCCTGTTTAGCTTCATATTCAGCAGGTTGCATTTTCTCTACTTCAGATTCTTTAAAAGTACTTCCCTCTGCCATAGCTTCAGGGGATTCTTTAGAAGAAGTCTTAACAGATTTAGCAGCTTCTCTCTGTACTTCTTTACTAGATTTCTTATTACTGCTAATGCCCATATCTGCTTTATATAAGTCAATAGCCCTAGCAGCAGACATAGCATCATGTTCATTTTCATATAAGGCTTTTTGCACCCACTGTGGTTGTGCCTCTACCCAATTATGAAACTGATCCTCATCTCTAATCTGAATAAAGTCAGGATGTTTTTTAAGCAATTCAACTTCTGCTTTTTCTCGCAGTGCATCGTCTTGCATATCATTAATCTTTTTAATCCTGTCTTCTAACTCTTTCGACTGTTCCTGTGATTTCTTGATAGCTATTGTTTCAACTATCTTAGCTACATCAGGATATTCTTTTGCCCATTCATCAAGTTCTTCTTCACTCTTAGGCAATTTAATCTGTTGCTTAGTAGCTGTGTCTAGTTGAGATTTAAGCTCATCAATCTGCTTTTGAAGATCCCCTTCTTTCTTTTGTGCAAATCTTCTTAAATCACCATACCTTTTTTTAAAACTTCTTTCTTCAGCATTTTCAGGTTCAGGTTCTTGTTTTTCTACTACCTCTTCTTCAGTCTGTTGTGCTTTTTGTAACTCTGCTATTTCTTTTTCCTCTTGTTCTATCTTTTCTTTGTTTGTATTTCTTTTTGCAAATCCTGCTACTTTTTGTTTCTGTACTTCCATAGCTTGTGCTTCAGCCATTTTACTTCCTTTCACGTTGGGGCTAACCGTAGCCGTAAGGGGGAGTTAGGTAGCCAATTGTAGATTCATTATTTTAAATGAGGAATCGTTAACTCATTTTATTTATTCGTCTTTTGAAGCTACTACTTTTTTTGCAATAGCTTTAACACCTGTCGTAATTATTTTTTCTTTTACTTTTTTTGCAATAGCTTCTTTTGTAATCTTCTTTCCTACACTGCTACCTATTTTAGATGCAGCACTACTCATTTTACTACTTGCTTTAGCAAAAGCAGCAGGGCCATAAGTAACTGCCGCACCTGCCGCCACAGCATAAGCAAAATTTCTAAAATTTTCATTGCCTGTATCTACATATTGTGGAAATACTACAGCTTGTCCTTTTTCATCAAAGGAAATCATATAATTTGCCATTCCTTCTACAGATGTTGTGTTACCCCACCTTACTGGTGTTCTAGGATCTTTTAATTTTGTACGAATTTTAGCTTTTGTTCTAGCACCATATCCTAAAGGCTGAGTAGTATCTTGTTGTTGATCTATCTCTCCTCCGTATTTACCTTGTACTACCTGCTCACCTGTGTCTTTATTTATTAAAACTCTTTTAGGAGCTTGTGGAATTAACCCAAAAACTTTAGTTTCTTTTATACCAAGACCTAAAGGTGGGCCTTCTATTGTCTTTACATCTTCTGGAAAAACCTCAATAAGTTTAGGTTTTTTTGCAGAATTTACATGACCACTATGCACATTACTTGATTTTGATATGTAATATTTATCGCCTTTTTTAATCAATTCTGATTCAACTTTAGGTTGTTCTATATCCTTATAACCTAATTGCTTTAAGTCTTTTATACCTGCATTAGATAAATCTTTAGCCATATGTTTAAATATAAATTTTTTATCGTCTTGTTTACCTCTATATCTCATGTCTTTATTTTGACTTACTATGGCTTCATTTTGATTTACTATTTGATTATACAAGTTACTTTCAGGACTTGTCGTATCTGAGTTAGAAATAGTCCCTGCTTTTTCCTGTTTACTTTTTTGCATTAAATTAGGATAATTTTTTTGCACTATACTTTCATAAGTAGTTCCTGCACCAAGTTCTTTTTCTACTATTCCTTTAAAAACAGATGAACCTGCAAAGGCTTTATCCATTTGCTCTTTGTTTAATGGATCTAATAATTTAGGTTGTTCTTTTTTTGGTGGAGTAGTTTTAACTTCTTTTTCTTTTTCTGAGGAATCATCTGTAGTTCCAAGTCCACCTGTGTTGAAACCTAGACGTTCCTCACCCGACTTTTTTACAGGGGGTTCCTCCTCTGTTTGTTCCTCTTCTTCAGGTTTGGCCATTCTAGCTTCTCTTTCAATTTCTCCAATAATATCATCAATGTCTGTATCAAATTCTCCCGTATCATCTTCTACTGCTTCCTCCGAGTTACCCATCTGTCCCATCCTATCCATCTTAGCAAGTCCTGATTTAGCTTCTTGCCTTAACTTCATAAGATTATCTAACCCTATAAATCTTACCACATCTGCAGGAAATACAAACTCACCTTCACTTAACTGTGCAGGTATATCATCTCGCACTTCTTCTTGTGTAGAACCTACTGGCACATCATTACCACTTACAGGATCTACTGTGCCACCTTCTTGTAGTAGTCCACCTTCTTGAAAACCATTTGCAAGTTTTCTTCCTACAGAGGACTGCTTATAATTATCTGCAATAAGTCTAGCTTTTTCTGGAGATTCTACTTCGATAATTTGTCCTGCTTCTTCTAACTCATCTACCATAGCTCTTAATGCTTTTCTTCTTTCTTCAGAACCTTCAGGTTTTTCTCTCACTTTATATTTTTCATCTAGGTCTACTAAATAAGTCTTATCCATAGCATCTTTTTTAGCAATAATTGTTGGAAAAACTTTGTTATCAGAAGAAGACATTTTGTGAGTTTTTAATCTTCTTTTTGCACTTTGTTTTCCTATTGCAGTTTCGGGATCTAAAGGGCCGTCATCTAACATAGGATACTTTTCAGGGTTCATCATTCTATCAATAAATAATTTATCTTTATTTGCTGATAAAGTATCATCAATATATTTTATCTGTTCATCAGTTAAGGCAGGTCTTTCTTTCCTTAACATTTTTTTAGTTTGTTGTCGTTCCATTATTTTTTACTTTCTAAAGATGCATTAACTTGATCTCGTAATCCTTTTAAATATTTAATCATCTGTACTGCACCCTGTGCTTTATATATGTCTACAGGATCTGTAGCCTGTTCCATAGTTCTGTGCTGTGCCTCTAGTAATACATCTAAATGTTCTTTAAATGCATTCCAACTGTTAGGTTGATTAACCAGTGCCTTCAGCTTGGGGAGGTACTTGCTCTGTTGGTTGTTGTTGAGGTTGTGGTTGTTGCTCATTTCCCGTAAATCCTTGTTCTCCTGGTACAGGTACTTGACCTACACCTATGTTGCCACCCCCTGTTCCTGCAGTATCAGCCACATTAGGTGGCCCACCTGCTCCCTGAGGTTGTTGCTGTTGTGGTGGTGGGGTAGGGGGTTGTTGTTGTTTCATCAGTTCAGCTTGTCTTGCGGCTTCTTCTAAACTGTTCGTTACCTTCTCAGGATCTAACTCCATCGACTTGGCTATCTCTCTTATAATGTAAGGGAATTTTGCAAACGGCATTAATGCAGGATTACTTGCTACTTGTAAGAACTGCATCAATCTTTGGCTTCGTACTTCGTTAGCCATCAAACTTTCTGTACCTCTAGCTTTTACTTCTAAGTCACCTTTAATATCTGGGTCATAATCAAACTGCATATTAAAACTAAAGAATGCTTCACCAATAGGTCTTAACAAATAATCATCTGTATTTTTAATTACAGTTTTAATAGAACCAGATGCAGCATTCATTAACATACTAATACCACTTGCAGTTCTACCTACACCTGATACACCAGTTTGCCCATGTGCAAATGATGGGAATCCTGTAGATTCATCTGCAAGTACTCTTGCTTTATCAAACAACTGCATATTTTCATTTGATACATTTGGAAACTTAGTTCCAAAAATACCTTGACCTGGAGCACCTCCTTGCCTTCTAAATACTTTTCCAGGATATACAGATAAGTCCTGACCTGGAACAAGATTAGTCTCATCTACTTCAAAGATAAGATTACCAGATAAGACCGCATTATCGACCGCCATACGCATAAAACCATTCATCAAAGTTTGTGTATCGTCCATGTTTTCTGCGATACCGATCCCGAATAAAGAGTAGGGGTTTAGTTCGTAGGGTACAGCATAATACGGAATTTTTGCAGGTTTAAATGGATTTAATACTAATCGTATAATCTTATCATTACAAACCCATATGTTAGCTTGAAGTTGATCTATGTCTTTTAAATCTTCTGGTATATTAACCTCATTTTGTTCTAGTAATTCTTTATCTACTGCTCCCCAAAACTCAAGAACCTCAAATCTATCTACACCTTTGTCAACTTGATAATCACTTAAATCATCTTCCCAATATTTCTTATAGTAAGATTCTCCTAAATTAATTACCTCATCAATTACATTCGTTCTAAAGAAAGGTCTTTTCTTTAATGCTCTCATTTGAGAACGACTTAACTTATGTCTTTCCACAATGTATTCTGCTTCGTCCATATTATCAGCATCAGGATCTGGATAAAAATTCCAAACACTTACATGTGATGTAGATGGTACAGTTTTTATTGTAGGATTATATTCACCATTTTCATCCCAATTAGGATATTCTTTATCTACTGCAAACGGGCCTTTCATTACACCTGTTCCAAACAATGCCATTTCAAATGCTGTAGACCTTAATTTTTTAGATGCACTACTTTCATCAAGCTGATCCATTATTTTCTTTTCCATTCTTTTCGCAGCAACTTGTGCAGGAAAAAATGTTATAGCACTTGGTGTAACTCCTGGGCCTTCTTTCAAGTCGGGCATTTTTGATAGTGACTCTTTCAATGGGCCTAGCCTATCCATTAGAGAATATATAGTAGCCCCAGGTGGTAATCGTTTTCCATCTCCAGAAAATCCATATAAACTTTCCATTGATTTTATCAAAGGCATTACTTTAGGATCATTAACTTCTTTAGGTGCTTTCGGATCAAAGTGTACTGCATCTGCTACACCTTCTGGAAGAACACTAGGTTCTATACTTATTGGAAATGTATTGTTAGAAAACAACACATCTGTTATTTGATTGTAAGCTGCTAAAACTTTTGTCTTAGTTACCTTAATAAACACACGGCTTTTTTCTGTTTCAGTAAACTGAACATCTGGCCCATAGATACCTCTATAATTTCTGTATGCTCTTAACCATCTTTCTTCATCTATTCTTCTAGAATCTTCTGCTTTAGTGTATCTCTCCATTACATAAGTAATCATTGAGTCAACTACTTTTTCTTCTTGGAATGCATCCTTTTCTTTATCATCTAAAGCAAACTGTTTATCTTCTGTATATTCTTCCATTGTTTTCCTCAATATCCCATTACAGGGTCTGATGGTGTAAAGCTAGATTCTTTTGCTACTGTAGGGTCATAGTCAAACAAGTTAGATCTAGGTCTACTCATTACTCCATATCTTAAAGCATCATATAAATGATCCTCTGATTTAGTATCTATATCCTCTGGATTTCTTTTATCCAATGGTATAATAGGTAACTGTGCAATTAAATTCGTACAGTTACTAGTTATAACCAATCTTGGCTCTTCTGTAAACTCATCTACTTGCAATCTACTGTGTATCTCGTTTTTACCTGCTACACGACTACCACCACTTCTATCTGATGGTCTCCATCTACACCCCTCCATAATCATAGTCTCTGCAAGTGATGGCCCTGTATCTCCTCTTTTATGCCAACATGATGAATCCAGTATTCCACAACGTATTGTTCCATCATCTTCTTCTGCATCTAGTATCATATGTGCTAAATCTTTAGCTAACACTTTTCTTACATACAATTCTCTATAAACAATCAACTGCTCTGATGGTGATACCGTAAACCATACTACGGCAGAGAAACTTCCATATCCATAATCACATGCTCTAAACTTTACCCAGTTTCTAGGTACATCAAACTGGTCTACTACATGTATCTCTCTGTTAAATTCTGGAAATGCCGCACCTTCTGCTACATCCCAGTTCCCTTCTAACAATTGTCTTCTTTGATTCTCTGGTAAAGACAAAAGCATTGTCTCATAATCGCCTTGCTCTGCAAGAAATGGGTTATCCTGCAACGATGCAGGTATAAACCTTCTCTTAAACAGGGGTTCACCCTCTTTACTATGTCCCTTAGGGTACGTTAAAGGTTCACTTGTCTCTATATTAGTAGCCCAAAACGAATCTCCTGCAGGTGCAGGGTCAATAAACATTTTTTTTACCCATGCATGACCTGGGCCACCTGGGTTTGTTGTTGCTCTAGCATAAATAGGCAAGTCTTTTGCGGTACTTCGTAGTCGGGATCTCATATAATCCCATGCAAAAGGTGTTGCCCACTGCGTTAATTCGTCAAAGCCTACCCAACTAAATGCTAAACCCTGATACCTTAGTACATCTTCGTCCCTATCTAGGTAAGAAAACCATAATCTAGCCCCATTTGGTGCTACCCATTGCATTTTTCTTTCTGACCACTTAATGCCTGGGTATATCTGGGGGTACATTTCCTGACTTTTCCAGATGAGTTCTCTTAATTCCTCTGTAGTATGTCGCAATAGCAACCCACTAAACTGTGGATGCCCCATATATCGTAGTGGATCTGCTAACATAGCATATGATTTACCACCACCTGCTGCACCACCGTACAAAACTTCTCTTTCACTCGATGCCAAGAACTTTGTCTGTGGCCCTTCATTAGGTTTGAATACTACATTCTGTTCTTCTAAGCTAATACTATCACTAGCAGACTCTTCTTGCACTATCAGCTTGGGCTTCAAGTCTTTTTTCTTCTTTATAGCCTCTGGTTTTTTCGATTTTCTCCGCAACTTGTATTGCTTTTTCGAGCCTTCTGGCCCACTCCCTAAGTGTTTTAACTTTGCTGTTTCTTTTTCCTTCATCTTTTACTCTTTTTAACAATCCTGCGTGAGATATATATCTGCCTGTAGTTTTCGTTAACCAATGTGCTACTTTTCTAGAAGAATACTGCTTTAAATATTTTTTTGCCTGTTCCAATGCTTTTAACTCCTCTGGTATTGGGTCAAGTATATCAGGGTCTTCTGATACTTTGTACCCAAAAGGTACACACTTTACCCGTTTAGATAGAAAAGGTATTGATACATATTCTTCGTTATCTGGTTGTGGTAATATCCATGCTCCTAAATCTGGTAACTTATCCTTCATATTTTCTACAAAAATTACAAATTAACTTTGTTAATTATTCTCTTTTGGAGGTAAAACCATCAAACCATTTGGTGCTTCTACCTGTATCTTGTCTGTTTTAGCTAATCCGATACGATCTAATAAATCTTTAGATGCACTCAGCTTTTCTTTCATGCCTAGCTCCGTAGGGTCAACCATGCCACTTACAAGTGACATAGCTGCCCGTGGGCCATTTCTAGCCATAAACAACTGAGTTACTTCTACAATTTCTTCTTTCAGTGCTTTTACGATTTCGGTTGTAGAGTTACTGTCTGCATATCCTGCTAACTTCTTTGCAGTCAATACATCTCCATTAGCCTCATCAAATAAAACATCTAAAAATTTTTGTTGCTTCTCAGTTAATTTTCTAGCCATTACTTTAACCTACTTTCCTGTAGCTTCTTGTTTTTTTGGCAATCCGTTTGGGTTGAGCCACAAATTGCTTACCCATTTTCCTGCCTTTGCGTTTAGCTCTAGTAGTTGCTCGATACTCTGAGTCTGATAGTGAAGCAATTGCTTTGCTTGGGAGATACCTTTCTCCTGTAGCTCTACTGCCTTGTGTACTAGGTTTTCCACTTTTAGTCCTCCATTTTTGTTTAGTCCATGATTTTAAACTCTTTTGAGATTTAGCTAGTGCCATCGTTATGCTTTCTTTCTTTTTTTAGTTTTCTCTTTCATTGCATTAATGAATTTTCTATACACTGCAGCAGCTCCTGCTTTCTTTGCTACCCTAGCCCTCTGTTCCATTGCTATTGCTGCTTGTATTTTATGTGCATGACTCTTGCCACTCTTTTTAATAATCTCAACACTTCTTTTTGCATCTTCTACGGTAGCAAACTTTAATCCTTTAATTGTTCCCTTTGGATTCTCATCTGTATATAAATCAGAATGTTTTTTAGAACCTACAGGTTGTCCTTTTTTACGAGATATTCTAGGCTTGGATATCAACTTTTGTACCCACCACCTGCTTTTTTATAGGCTGATGCAACCATCTGGGCTTTTCTCGCAGACCATTGTCCAGGTGCTCCACCTTTTCCACCTGCCTTAATACGGTTGAATATACTTTTGCGTAAACTTGGTTTGGTGTAATTACCTGCAGCATTTACAGTGCTCTTTTTCTTTTTTTGTACAGCCATTAATCATCTCCTTCCCTATTCATCATCCAAAATGCAAAACCTATAGCACCTACTATCCATAAAAATAAAATTAAATCCATTATCATCTCACAGGGTCAAAAAATTCTTCTACAGATACAGTAACATCAAAGTTACCTGTACTGTCCGTATAACAAACTAACTTATCTGCCTGATGTAAATTTAATCTAACACCGCCCATAAGTTGTTGTATTGAGTTATTTGTCATTGCTAATTTATTCACAATAGTATGATATGTAGTATCTTCATTATGGTAAAACTGAATGTATATATGTGTATTATTAGCATTGCCAGAACTAATTAATAAAAAATCTACAAGAGCACTATGGTTATTCGGCACTGTATATAATACATCTCCACTAGCACTTCCAGATGTGGCTGTTATATTTTTCGATTCAGTTACAAACTTACTGGCACTGTTGTTGATTAATGGCATTTATGCTTTTCTTGGTTTAGTTTTTTTCTTAGGCTTTACCTCACCTACAGCTAATAATATAGCTATCTGCCTCGATTTACTTTTTTTTTAGGTGTACCACCATTTTTCATCTTAGTCATAGGAGGCATCATAGTAGGTACAACTGTACCTGTTCTGGTCTTTTTATTCTTAGGTGCAACCATAGCTGTACCCATTCCACCCATAGCATATGATTTCTTTTTCATACTAGCACCACCTGCGGCATATGCTTTTTTCTTCATGGCTCCACCACCTGCCATCATTTTCTTTTTCATACTAGCACCACCTTTAGCCATCTTACCTTTGCCGTCCATAGCAAATGCAGGAACCATCTTTCCTGTCTTAGGATCTTTAGCCATTGGCATTTTAGCAGCTCCTCCTGCAGCATAGGCTTTCTTTTTCATTCCTGCACCACCACCTGCCATCATCTTTTTCTTCATTGTGCCACCTGCAGCATAGGCTTTTTTCTTCATCATTTCTTATTCTCCGAATATAAATTATTAAATGTTACTTCTGGATCTGTATAACTATCATCTTGTTCTGCACAATGTATATGTTGGCTAGGTCTAAAGTCTGGAGCACCTTCGCCAGTTACCCAGTATGCAGGGCTAGTAACTCTTACTCTGTTATTTGGTAAGGCTACAACATTACCTTTCCATTGCCCTTCAGTCAGTATCATTACATGCGATTGCTTGTGTTGTGCAGGGTCATCTGCCACTTCACTTTCTGTATAATCCACCGTAAACAAGTATCGTGATTTGTAAAAGTCACCATCTATCTTACATATCCACGGGCTAGGATTACATCTCGCATATCGGATAATACTATGATGATGCGATGGTACGTCCCAAGGTTGTGCTAAATGGGTAGGCATTCTTTCAGGCCACTCATCTAGTTCTATGTCACCTACCAAACTAGGCAATGGCATTCTAGCCCACATAGCACCACCATGTACATTCTCTTGTGAACCATCGTCAGCTTCACACCCTGTAAATATCACTTGAAAACTTAGACACCTGTCTGGCATTGTTGTTACAGCTATTGCCATAGCATGGATAAACTCTCCATGATAATTCTGATGTCCATTCGTAAACTCTTTTCGTACCCAACATTTAAAGTACGGTATATTACTCGTTAAGTAAGCCACTATTTATTTGATGCTCCTCTTTTAAAATATTTATCTGCTTTTACAAGCCCACCAGATTCAAAGTTTCGTCCCATTCTTATACCCATCATTGAAGGGTCATATGGTCTTTTTCTTTTTTTTCTATCTGTTTTAACATTACCTCTTTCAGTTAATACTTTACCACCACTGCCAGTTCTTACATTGCTAGAATCATCTTTATCTTTATCTGTATCTTTAGATTTAGATTTAGATTTTCTAGATGAACTCTTGGCATCAATGTCTTGAAAATAACTAGGTCTTTTAGCTTTGGCTAAAGCATCTCTATTACTTCCAGAACCTGTACCTCTTGACCTGTAATCTGAACTTGCTCTGCTGTAGTCAGAACTGTTATCTATTTTTCTTTCTTTGCGAGTAACACCTCTTTCAGGTTTATCAGCTTTTGTAGGCTTTGTTTCATCTTGTAAAAGCAAAGCTCCTATTGATCCTACGGTAGTAGCAGC
>VMHT01017398.1_pt1 | contig 17923 bp, 20 predicted proteins | sample 4693611 | NCBI WGS metagenome assembly VMHT01 (sample SAMN12280063, study PRJNA550983) | marine metagenome | isolation source: seawater sampled from same location over 5 years 0.02-0.2 micron viral filtrate | place: USA: collected off the coast of southern California halfway between the port... ...
AAAGACCCTGTATTGGCAATGTATGCTAATAGTGGAACAGACAGCACGGCATTAAGAGGTTTTATTTATTGGAATAAGGATCTTGATTGGAATATAGGAAGTGATACTAATGCTGGTTATACAAAAATATTAAATAATTTTTGGAGCACTGGTGGAACAACAACAGCACCAAGAGGGCATTATTTCGCTAATATGAGAAGTGATTTAGGTGAAGGAGTTAAATTTATATGGGGAACAGACATAACAGCAACATCAGGAACTCATGCTTGGAAAATTGATATTGGAAGTCCAGAAACTAATGTCGGTGGCGACCTACATTTTAGATATGGAACAAATGCTACTTCAATAACGGATATAGTTGGTTTTATATCAAAGACAAAAACCAGCACAGGTCTCATGAACTTTACAGGACAGCATAGATGTGTGCCTGAAAATGAAGAATTATATGATAATGTAAATAATTATATAGGAATGGTAGTAGAAGCAACAGGACAATATAATAGTATTGATTATATAACAACACAAACTAATGAAATAGGAGTTAATAGAACACCAGCACACAGAGATCCAGTCAGCAATGAATGGATAGAAGATTATTATGAAGAAACACCTATGACTTATAAAAATGTAGAAATGATTACTACTAATGAACCAAGTGTAAATGAAGCACAACCAATAGTAAAATTAACAACAGCAAAAAAATCAAAAAAAATTTATGGTGTAATATCAGCAAAAGAAGATGGAAATAATATAGAGTTCGGTATAGGTTGTTTTATTAGTGATTTAGGTGAGAGAACAGATAATAGATTATTTATTAATTCAGTAGGCGAAGGTGGCATTTTAGTTAATAATGAAAATGGAAATATTCAAAATGGTGATTTACTTTGTTCTTCATCAACACCAGGAATAGCAATGAAACAGGATACAGATTTTATTATGAATTATACAATAGGAAAAGCAACACAAGATTATAATTTTATTGATAATGAAAATAAATTAATTGGTTGCGTATATTATTGTGGTTGATTTAAAAAATAAAATATTATAAATATTATAAAATGAATTATTATCAATATTTTTATTTTACTGATGAAGAAATAGAAACAGCAAAAGAAAATCTAATCATAATTTTAGATAAAATATGTAATCTTAAATTAAAATTAGATGATACGACAAAAAAATTAGATCCTATTCAAATTACAAGAATAGAAAAAAGTATTGAAAGATTACAAATGAGTCGTTCTTGTATAAAATATTATTATAATATATAATGGATTATTTATTATTACCTGCACTATTATCTTTAAGTATTCAAGGAGTTATTGGAATAATATCTCAAATACAACATTCAAGATGCACTGAAATTAGAGGATGCTGTTTTGAATGTAAAAGAGAAGTGCCTGATAAACAAGAAAAATCAGTAGAATTAGAAGAAGTAAATGCCAGACCAGTTGTATAAAAAATATTTTATATATTATATGGAATATATATTAAAAAAATCAAATAGAAAAGGAAAAAGATTCATGATTAGAATAGATAATAAAGATTATCATTTTGGAGCATTACCATTTGATAAAGGAACTTTTATAGATCATAAAAATCAAAAAATAAAAAATGCCTGGATAGCAAGACATAAAGATGATAAAAATTATAATAATAAAAAATCAGGCATCTATTATTCAAGATATTTATTATGGGGCGATAATACATCATTAAAAAAAAATATTATTGATTTAGAAAAAAAAGATAATATTAAAATTAAAAATATGATTTAAATATTTTCAACAAGATAATTTAAATCATCATTTTTTAATTCTTTTTTATATTCTTCTTCATCCATATTTTTAATTACATTTTTATAATGTTCTTTAATTAAACAACTCATTAATACATCATCTGCCCATGGAAACATATTTTTATATATATTCTTAATAATTCTAATAAGATTTAATTTATCTTCTTTTAAAAGATAATAATCATTTACTTCATTTTCATTTTCATTCAAACACTCCATATAATAAATATAATATTTTATTTTTAAAAAAAAAATATTTTAAATATATATATGCCTAAAAAAAAAACAAATAATAATTTAATTGATGAATATATTGAAAAAATTAAATCAGAAAAAAAAGTAAGTGAAGGCACTATTAAAACATATAAGAATATAGGAACTAATCTGCCATTTAATTTATTATCAACTCAACCAACAATTATAAAAAAATTAAAAGATTTATATGATAATCCAAATACATTACAATTATATTTAAATATGATTATATTAGTAAGGCGATATAATGATGAAGAAACAGATAAACTAATAAAGTTTAGAAATAGTTTGAGAGAAGAAATAATTGAATCAAGAAAAAAAGGATTAGATGATTTAGATGATAAATTACCAAACTCTGATTATATTTTAAATGAATTAAATAATTTAAATGGAATTAGATTTATATTAAATTATCTTATGATAAAACACGGATTAAGAAATAAAGATATTAATTTAAAGTTTGTTAAATCACTACCAGAAAATAAAACTGAAAATTATTTAATGATAAAAGGAAAAAATATAATTTTAAATATTAATGATTATAAAACAGAAGAAAAATATGGAACAAAAGAAATCAAAATAGCTGATGATAAGTTTGTAAATGAATTTAAAAAATTAAAATTAAATGATGGTGATTATTTATTACCTATGAAGAATGGAAATAAAATCACAAATACAAGCACCTTTAATGATAAAATAATTAATCTAACAATAGATAGATTAGGGCAGAATAAACTTGTAAAAATAATTATTAAAGATTTATTAAATAATAAATCATTTGATAAATTAGAGCAGATGAGTAAGGATAGGGGCACCAGTTTAGATGTTTTATTAAAAAGTTATAATTTACATAATGGCGATAATTAAAATCTAATATATATTATAATGCCATCACATTATAAATCAAAATCAAATCCAAAAAAAAAAATGAATGTTGTTATGAAATTAGTTAAACATTCTAAATCACATAGTAAAGAACACATGAAAAAAATGAGAGAGATGATGCGTAAAGGGAAAACTTTTGATGAAGCGCATAAAAGTGCGATGAAAAGTGTAGGAAAATAAATAAAAATAAATATTATGACGATTAATAAGGGTTTTCTTGACTATTTATATGTAATTAACCGATATAATAATTATTATATTGGTTTTTATCGGGTTTTCTTGACTATTTATAAGTAATTAACCGAGATAATAACAATATTTATTTTTTTTTAGATTTAATCAGAAACTTTTTATCTATTTTATATGCTTTTGATTTAGGATTGACGGCGGCATACACTCTTGCATACGCCCATTGCTGAGGGTTCTTTACACTCTTGCGCACACTTTCAGGGTTGTTATAATAGGCACCTTCGCCTCTTTCAAATATAGTTTTAATGCCTTTATATTCATATCCAGTTAAAGTTGCTATCTCTTTTAGACTATGAGGCTCGTTTAGAGGAAACCCATATTTTTTATTAAATAAATTTTTATAAGTTAATTTTTTACTCATTATATTATATATAATATTTTATTTATACGGCTACTGTTAGACCGCCTAAGCCGTCCATTTGATAGAATGCTTCGCAGATTGAGAATGTAGTCGCATTTAAATCAGCACCGAATGCTAGACCTACATCTAATTCTAAAACATTAGGAGAAGAGTTTTGAGATGTATTTAATCCGATCATTCTTAAACCATCATCGCTGAATTTTTTAAGAGATACACTTACTAATGCACGAGGCACTTTAAATGCACCAGTATTATTAGCAGTTGCATATGTTATACCAACAATACCTGTTAATTGTTCGCTTGATACGAGAGAATTAGAATAATGTTCGCCGTGTTTGGCTAGTGCTTTTAATGTTTCTTCCTGCATTCTACCTAAATCTCTATTGGCGACTGTTGGATTTATTTTAATATCAGTCTGCGGATAATTAACACCGCCTATCATATATTTATAACTTCTTGCATTTTGTTGTATAGCCCCATTATCTAATGTGCCAGAAATCCCAAAACCTCCATTAGAATAAATATTATTAGTGCTATCAGCAGTGCCTAATCTTAAAGCAGTAACTAAACCTTGGCAGGATAATGATCTATCGTTAATCTGTAATGTATGAGTTGTGGCAGTATTAGGAATGCTATTAATATAAGTTTTTGCTGTTATGCCCGAGATCATTACGCCTTCACTTGCTATAACATTTCTATAAGAGGCCATTACATCAGAATTTTGTATCATATACACAGGACAGAATAGAGCGGGTTCAGATAAAGTATAAGTTGGGGCACCAGCCGATACTAATGCCTGAGTATTTGAGGCCAGTCTTAATACAAGCTCAATTTCGCTCAAGCCATCAGGGAGTGCTTTGTTATGATGATTTTTTAATAATCCACTTTCTAATTGTATTTGGAAAACAGCCACACCACCAGTAGCGATTGCCTGTCCTAAGGCAGATTTATTTACATTAATATTTAATCCAGATGTGGCGGTTACGAAACTGCCAGTAGAAGTATCAACATTTGCCGCCGATGGACTAGCATCACCAGCACAGGCAGTAAATGTGCCTACGGCTTGTTCTACTCCTAACTTACCAGCACCAGACTGCACATTAGTTTTTAAAACTTCGTCTAATGATTGATTGTAATTCTGTCTAATAGCATTATATAAGCCATAACTATTAATTTGTTCTATGATGGCTCCATTGCTTTCAATTGTAATTCTATCAAAGAAACTACCTGCGTGCGTATCAATAAAAGAAGCGGCAGTGGCAGTAGTAATAGTAAATTGTAAATAGTGTTTTGATACATCCATAAAACCATCGGCTTTAACTCTAATTCTTACTTCATTAGCACCAGTAGGCGAGAATGAACTGCCATTATTGCTAGTAAATTTAGATAATTTACAATTGGCACTTACTGCTGTTGAAGATGTTAAGCCATATCGCATAGATTTAGGGAGATTGTCATTAGAAACTTGCATTCTATAATATCACATTAGAAAAAAAAATAAATAATTTACATAAAAAAAATTAAATCAAAAATATATTTTTTCTTAATTTAAATAATTTTATTAATATAAAAAATAAAATATTAATATATAATGAAAATATTAAATAATAAAGTATTAACTCATGTGCCAGTTATAAAACAAAAAGTAGATGATTTAAGTGATTTACCTTATAAAGTGGCAGAACCATTACCTAAAAAATCATTTGCGATGCTTATTAATGGATTTAGTAGTAGCGGAAAAACTACATTATGGAATAGTATGTTATTAAGTCATCCAACTAAAAAAAAACCTGATACTCCACGATTTTATTATCGCTACTTTGATAAGATCTATTTATTCTCGCCCAGTAGTGATACACTGCCATTAGACAAATTAAAATTAAAAGATGATAGAGTTCATTTAAAATATAGTGATGATAAATTACAAGAAATATTAGAAGAAAATAAAGATGATGAAAATCTAAATAATTTGATTATATTAGATGATTCTATTAAACAAATCAAAAATAGACCAGAAGTTCATAAATTAGTGCTGAATAGAAGGCATTTAACACAAAACCCTAATGAAGAAGGACAAGCAGGATTAAGTGTTATGATTACATCGCAGAAATATAATGCTGTTGATTTAATACTCCGCACAAATATGAGTGATATATTTATTTTTAAAACAGAAAATCAAAAAGAATTAAATGCTATTAAAGAAGAATTAATGGCTGACTTATCACAAGAGCAACAAAATGAATTATTAAAAGAAGCATTTAAAGATAAATATTCTTTCTTATATATTAAAGGATATGAAGGCACGAAAGATAGATATTATATTAGATTCAATAAAGTCGTATTTGATGAAGCAGATAAAGAAGATAATGATGATATATTAATTAAAGCACATATAGAAGAAGAAAAAAATGATGATTTAAAAAATAAAAAATAATATAATATAAATATGGAATTATACATAAATCAAAAAATATTTAAAATATGTAAAAAAGAAATTAGATTATTTAAATCAAAATGTTTAGATGAAGATTATGATTTATTTAAAAATAATAATCAAGATGATTTTAATATGTTGTTTTTACAGGCTATGTGTATTAAAGGTGAAAATATGAAAATATTAAAAAATAAATTATTAAATCATAATATTGAAGAAAAATATATTAATGATTTATTTTATACAATAATTAAACATGAATATAAATATGATAAAGGTTTATTCAGTTGGAATGAAATTGAAGAATGGAATGTTGATTTAGATCACATTCAAAAAACATCCACAAATTATACATTAATTTAAATCAAACTTTTTATTTTTTTTTCTATTATATATTATAATGAGAGATAATTATATTATTAGAATTACTAATACAACACTAGCATCAAATATAATTACACTAAATACTAATAAAAATCTGGCTGAGTTTGAAGTGCCTAATTGGTTAAGATCAAAAGGAAAATGTAATATTCAAGTTGTTAGTTCATCAATAGCCATTCAGAATGCCACAGGAACAAGAGTGATTGAAAGTGGTGAAAATTTAATTGTAATGAGAACTAATATCCCTATGCTTGGATTTAATACAGAAACATCTGGCCTACCTAATGTATTAGGAACAGCAATAGTCCCTGCTGATACAACAAGAGTAGTCGCATTGGATAGTGTATCTGCTATGGAATTTACCTGCACTCAATTACCACCAGTAATAGAAATTGAAAGAATGACTTATAAAAAAACTACTCCATTTAATTTAGTAGCGGCAGATAATAATACTACTAATGTTGTGCCCTTTCAAATTACTTTACAATTATCTTTCTATGAAGACGAACATTCTCATAATTAAATTAAAATTATTTTATAAACTTATATTATATGGATAGTGATATTAATGATTTTATCAGACAAGAACAAATCAAATTAACAAATATTCAAAGTGGTTTATCAATTCAACAAAGGGCAAGATTACTGCCTAAAATTGGAGAGATTAGATTTTTATTAGGATTATTAGGAAGAACAGGCACTATTATATCGGATAAAGATAAAGAAAAATTAGAAGATGATATTAGTAAGGCAACTGATGATGCACAGAAGAAAGCAAAATCAGAACAAGTTAGAGAAGCAAGTAATGTATCTTTAATTAATAGAGTAAGACCTAACACTAATGAAGTCCCTGAAAATGTTAAAATGAAGGCAAAAATGGTTAGAGCATCTTCTTTATTTGATAGTAATAATGGAGATAAACAATCTGTTAATGAATATTTAGAAGAAAATAATGTCCCTTATAAAGTATCAGATCAAGTTGAAAGCACAGGTGAAGCATTAGTATTAGAAAATATTAATGATCCGACTGATGTTAAAGTAGCATTTAGAGGAAGTAAAATGAATAATCTTCAAGATTGGATTAGTAATGCAAAGTTTATGGCAGGTCAAGAACAAACTAATTTTGGAGGAGAAAAAGATACTATTGGAGAAGCACGTGCAAAAGTTCAAGAAGTAGAGCAAGTTTATGGAAAAAAGGCTAATGAGTTATTAGGTCATAGTAGAGGCGGAAGTCTGGCTATGAATGTTGGAGATGCAGAAGGAATAGATACAACAACATTTAATGCATTTATTGGTCGTAATCTAGCAAGAGCATCTGAAACAGCAGCACAACATACGGCCTGGAGAACAACAGAAGATGTGCCTTCAATTGGTTTAGGATTTAGACAAAATTTAAAAAACTTTAAAATAAATGTTATTAGACCTTTAAAAGACAATCCATTAGATCCTATACAATCTCATAAATTAAAAAACTTTACTGATGAAGGAAAAAGAATGCCTGTTGATGATCCTGAACTCATGGAGAATCTAATCAAAAATAAAATTAATGAACCAGTAGCAAAACACGCAGAAGCAGAGGCAATACATAGAGCAGTATCTTTTAAAGAAGATGGTTCAAGAATTAAAACAAGTAAAGACCCTTATAATTCAACAAAAAAACAACAACTCGCATTAACAAATGGAATAGGACACGATGTAAATGATGATTCAAATTATCAAGTAGGAGAGCAAGAAGTTGTTGAACCTCCACGAGCACCTAATAAAATTAAATCAACATCACGAGTAATTACTCCAAAAAAACAAAGTCCTATTAATGATGAAAGAAATTCTTTTGTAGGAGAATTATCTAATCAGAAAAAATTAGATACTATGGCCGAACAATCATTAGAAACACAAGATTTATTAAAACAATTTTCAGAAGATTTAGGATTAGATGTGCCTACTGAATCACAACAAGAGAAAAAAGCAAGATTAAGACAAAGTGCAAAAGAAAAGTTTAAACAAAATTTAAAAGATAAATTAACACCACCAAAAGAAGTAGCACCTGAAATAAAACCAGAAATAAAACCAGTAGAAGTAGATACTCCACAAAGTTCAGGTTTATTTCCGCCATCCAGACCTGCATCAGAAAACCCTGCAAATATGAATATAGATCAAAAATTAAAAGCAGCAACAAGAGTTTATGAAGGATATTTAAGAAGAATGCAAAGAGAAAAAAATGACCCTTTTGAAAGTAGAAAACCTGAAAATGAAAAATTAAGTAGGACAGCATTAGAAGATGCAGAAAGAGAAGTTATGATTTTAAGAAATCAAAGAAAAATAGCAAGACAACAATCAAAAGAACCTACATTTAAAGATTGGGTAGCAGAAGTAAAACCTGATGATATTGATGTAAATGGTAAAATGAGTAATAATATAACTAAAAATAGTAAAGTGGCTGAAATATGGAGAAAGACTGGCGGACAATTTACACAAGATGAAAAAGACCATTTAAATAATAATCCTTCTAATGAAAATCAAAAATATAATTTTTCATTAGAAGATGATGAAATAGCAGATTTATTAAGTGAAGATACAAAAGAAGCAAGACATAATAAAGTAAAAGATTACGAACAAAAAGTTCATGATGGAATAAAAGAAGTTGATGATATTACATCATTAGAAGATGATGCTGGTGGAAAAAGAACTATAACAGGTGAATTAACGGGCGGATTAAGCGCAATTAATTTAGGCATTGGACTTGGTGCGGCATATACAACTGATAGATTATTAAATAAAATAGATCCTGATTTAGATCCTACATTAAAAACATCTATTAGTGGTGCAATTAGTGGAGGATTAGGAGAAGCAAGTGCTCTTACATTATCAGGAGCAGCTGCTGGAATAGCAGGAAGTGGTGGATTATTACTAGCACCGGCAATAGCAGCAGGAGCAGCAGGTAATGTAGCAGGTATGTATTCGTATAAAGGAATTAAAAAAATTGGTGGAACTGATTTTGAAGCAACAACTGGTGCTGGGGCAGCAGGAGGTCTAGCAGCGGGTTTTACAGCAGGAGGTTTAATGGCAGCAGCAAGTGCAGGTGGAATATCAGGGGCAGCGGCACTAGCACCTGCAGATTTAGAAACATTTGGACTAGCATCAGTAGGTGCTGGTTTATTAGGGGCTGGTTTAGGAGCAACAAGTTATGCAGGAACACAAGAATTTAATGCATTAGAAAGTAAAATAAAACAAAATACAGGTGCGACTGATTTACAAGCAGATATAGGAGCAGGTGCTGGAACAGGGGCAACGATTGGCGGAATAGCAGGCACTTTTGTCGGCGGCCCAGTCGGCACCGTTGTAGGAGCAGGCATTGGAGGTTCTATTGGAGGGCTAGCGGCACTCGCAAAATATGGTATTGATAAATTATTTTAAAAAATATTATATAATAATATATGAATAACAATATAATACAACCTATATCAAGCACAGTGCTTCATATTAGAAGTAAAGATGCAACACAAAATAGAACTGGATATAATACTGATTTTAATGTTAATCTTATTAATCCTATTAATATCGGTAATAAAGAAGAAGCACACATATCAATCATGAGTGTTGAAGTGCCTTATAGTTTTTATAATATAAGTTCTGAATTAAATAATAATACAATAGTATATGATACAAGTAATACATTAACTATTACATCACAAGATTATTCTGTTTATGATTTAAAAGATTTTTTTAATAATGATACTAATTTTAGTGCTATATTTACAACATCATATAATAGACAAAAAAATAAATTAACATTTTTAAATAAAACTTCTGATAGTCATATAATTAATTTTTCTTCTTCTTTAATAAATAAAGTAATAGGTTTTGATGAAGATGCCACTGATAGAACAATAACTGCTGGCGCAACATTAGATAGTGATTTCGTTTGTAATCTGGCTACCGTGCATAGTATTTTAATTAAATCAAGTATGGGACAGGCAAATGTATTATCTACAAGAGCAGGAAACTCTACTACTCTTCAAAAAATTAGTGTAGATGTAAATAGTAATGGAATTGTATATATGAATCAACAAGATTTTAGACAAATATCTATATCGCAAAGTAATGTTATTGATTTAATTTCTTTTGAAATCACAGATCAAAATAATAATCTACTACAATTAAATAATGTTAATTTTGAGTTTTCTATTTTATTTGAAATATATCCAAGATTTTTAAGACAAGAATTAATACCTATTGAAAGAAGAACATTAACATCTAATAATTTAAATCAACCAAATAATATATCTACACAAAATCAATTTATTAATAGACCTTTATCACTTTTACAACCACCAACACAAATAATAAATCAAGATGAAAATATAGATTCAACACATCCTATACAAAATAAATCACAGATTAAACATAAAACCGATAGGATTATATTAGACCAATTAATAGACCAAGTTTCATAACATTTTAAATCAATAATTTTTTTTTATTTTATATAATAAATAAAAATATTTAGAAATATTTTCTTGATATATAATATAATGAAAAAAAAAAATAATTTAAATAATATGGAATTTTTTGATAAGTATGATTTACAAAGAGTTAAAAATTTATTATTTTTATCAGATGAAGAATTATTAAAATATACTAATCATACACAATATAATCAAAAAGAAAATGAAAAATATATTAAATTAATCAAAGAATCATTAAAAGAAATATTATTATCAAATAAATCACAAACTGAAATTAAATATAAAGTTTTTGATTGTAATAGATTATATTCTACAAATTGTAAATCATTACAATATTTTAGTAATAATATATTACATTATATTTTACCTGATAATACATATGAGGTTGATATGAAAAATTGTAATCCAAAAATATTATTATATTTATTTAAAAAACATAATTTAAATCATTCTAAATTAGAATATTATTGTAATAATAGAGATTATTTATTAAAACAGAATAATTTAGATAAAAGTTTTGTTTTAAAAGAATTTAATAAAGATAATAATAAAAATCATAATATTAAATGGTTAGATGATTTATTAAAAGAAATTAATGATAATAAACCAATATTATATACAGAAGAACAAGATAAAATTAATAAATCACATATAGAAAATAAAAAACAATCACATAATTTTTTATCATCTATGATTTGTAGTATTTTATGGTATTATGAAAATAAAATATTAATGAAGGCCACAAAATTATATAATTGTATAGTGCCTCGGTTTGATGGATTTTATACTGATAATATTGATTTAGATTTAGAAGAATTAAATCTAATCACAAAAAAATATGATATTATATGGACTAAAAAAAATATCAATAAAGAAATTAATATTAAAGATAATTTTAATGATACTGGTGATTTACTTCATGATATTAATTCTAAAAAATATAGAGATGTAGAATATTATTTTAATAAAAAACATTTTAAAATTGTTAATAATGCTACATTTATTAGAAAAAATAGTGATATAGAAATAGAATTATTAAATACAAAGGCGATGATGGAATCATATAAACATTTATATTATGAAATGTGGATTGAAAGTAAATCAAGTATAGAATATAAAGTTTTTATTGATAGATGGATAAAGGCCAATCCAAAGATGATTACATATGATAAAATGGATTACTATCCTAACTCTAATGATTGCCCTAAAAATTGTTATAATTTATGGAAAAAGTTTGATGTAGAATTAATCACAGAATATAAATATTTAAATGATGATTTAGATTTTTTATTAAATCATATTTTAATATTATGTGGAAATAATCAAGAAGTTTTTAATTTTGTGATTAAATATCTAGCACATCTATTTTATAAACCAGAAGAAAAAATTGGAAAGATGATTTTATTTGCCTCAAAGGAAGGAACAGGAAAATCTATGTTTTATAGTTTATTAAAATCTATGATTGGAACAAGATTTTATTCTATTGGAGATGTTAAAAAAAATTTAATAGGAAATTTTAATTCTTCTTTATTAAATAGTTATGTTATTAATTTAGAAGAAGTTGATTATTTTTCAAGTAAAGATGGTGCTGATATATTAAAAAATTTAATCACAGAAACTGATTTGGAAGTTAATGTAAAAGGAAAAGATCCAAAAATAATTAAATCAGTTCATAGATTTATTGGAAATACAAATCATGTAGTAATGCCTTTAAAAATATCTGTTAATGATAGAAGATATTGTATTATAAGATCATCAGATGAAAAAAAAAATGATTCTGATTATTTTATAAAATTAAAAAAAATTATATCTGATAAAGATTTACAGGCGACTTTTTATGAATATTTATCAACAATAGATATTACTGATTTTATATCTTGTAAAATACCTGAAACAGAATATTTAGATGAATTAAAAGAATCATTTGAAACTCCATTATTAGATTTTGTTAAATATTTATTAGTAGAAACAGATGATGAAATAATATATGAGAGTTCTAATGATTTATTTAAATTATTTAATTCATATTTATTAGAAACAAAAACAAAAATAGATTGGTCTATTAGAAAGTTTGGATTAGAAATGAATGAGTTTATTAAAGATGGTTATGTAGATGATAATTTAGTAAAAACACATTATATAGAAAGAATTAAAAAATCAGGAAAAAATTATTATAGTATTGATTGTAAATTAGGAAAAAAAATATTTGATATTATGGATGATATTGATAATCAAGAATGTGTGATTTAAGAAAATAATGATTTTTGTTGTTTTAATATATATGCTTTTTTTTCTTCATCAGTAATAACTGGTCTTCTTGCCTTTCTTTCTTCTTTAACTTGTTGTATTGGTTTAGAAACAACATCTATAATTGTATCTGTTATTTCTTCTTTCATATTTTCTATTTTTATTTTTTCTTTTTGTTCTTTTTGATTTAATCTATCTTCTCGTCTTTTTTTATTTAATTCTACTAATTTTTTACTTGCTTCTATCTGTGCTGGTGTTCTTACTGCTTTTGTATTAGAACTTCTTTTATCAGCAGTGCCATTTTTTTTTCTGATTAATTTTCTACCTATTAATTCTTCTTGTTTTTGAACTTCTAATTCGTTCTCGTGTCTTTTTATATCTTTTTTAGTTAATTTTGGAGGATTTTTTACTTCTTTAAAATCACCTTTACCATCAGGGATCATATAAATAATTTTTTCAGTTTTGATTATTTCTTTTGTATGAGATTTTGGTTTAGTTGGTTTTACTTCTTTACCTTGTTCTTTATCTAATTTTCGCTGTTCTGCCCTTTTCTTATTATTTTCAACTAATTTTTCAACTGCCGCTTTTTTCTTTTCAGACATAGGTTTCTTTTCTTTTTCTCCTTTTAATTTTTTTAATTCTTTATTTTTTATTTCTGGTTTAATTATTTCATCCGCAGGTTCTTCTATTTTTTTTGATTTAACTTTTTTCTCCGATTTAACTACTGGAACTTTTTTTTTATGATTTTTTCGTTCAACTCCTTTGACTTCTATTTCTTCAAATGTTTCTTCATTTACCACAGCATTCATTTCATCCGTTGTAATTGATTCATCATCAGACATTATTATATTATATATATATAAAAAAATTTATTATAATTAACAATAAATTAATAATTTAATTAAAAAAAATATTTATGATTTAATTTTTATTATAAATAAATATTAAAATGTAAAACTATTATATTGTAATATATATATGGCAGGGTTTCATACAAAAACATTTTTAAAATATGATGATTATATGACTCCTGAAACTGCTTGGATCAATATTAAAGATTTTATACCAGCGGATAAAATAATATGGGAGCCGTTTTTTGGAGATGGAAAATCAGGAGAATATTTAAAAAAATTAGGATTTAATGTAATACATGAAAAATTAGATTTCTTTCAAAATAATAAAGGAGATATAATAGTTAGTAATCCGCCGTTTAGTAAAAAAAAAGAAGTTCTTACAAGATTAAAAGAATTAGATAAATCATTTATTTTAATATTACCAGCATCTACTATAACAACTCAATATATTAGACAATTATTTAAAAATGATAATTTACAAATCATTATACCTCGTAGAAGGATTCATTTTGATAAAAAAGTTAATGGTGAAACTCCTGAAAACTGGAAGAATGCCTGTAATTTTGATTGTTTCTATTATTGTTATAAGATGTATTTAAATAAAGACATAATATTTTTAGATTGATTTATTTTTAGAAAAAATGCCTCATATATATATCATATATCATATAAATCTAATTTTATAATCCTAAATTTTATAATCCTTCTTTAATCCTATTTTTAATCCTTAATACTTTTACTTATTATTATTAAGAAAGTATTAGTAAAAAGGATTATAGGATTATAAAAAGTAAAAAAAAAAGTTTTTAAAAAATTTATTTTTATAAATCTGATATATATATTTTTATATCGCAATTTGAAAAAACTTAATCCTTTAATATTAAATTTGTAATAATAAGTCATCTTCTTATATTTTATTAGTAAAGGTCATTAAGGATTAAAGGATTAAGTAAATTTCAATTTATAATCCTATAATCCTTAATCCTAATTTTTAAAAAAATGTTTATTAAATTCTTCATCAGTTATAAATGTTTTTATATATTGATCTGTATAATATAGTTTCATTAATTTTAAATAATAATTTCTATCAGAATAACCTGTAATATCTTTAATATTTTTTAAAAAATAATTTATATCTGATTTATTATTTTCTTCTTTTAATTTTTGTTTTTTTTGTTTCATAGTTAATCTCATTTTATATATAATTATATTAATTTTTTTATGTGATTTATTTAATATTGTAATTTTTTACGACAAATACAACATTTATTTTCTCTAATAACTAATTCATCATAACAAGTTTTACAATATTTATGTCCGCAGTTAGATATTTTTAATTCGTCTTTATCAATAATAGTTAAACAAACAGGACATTCTATTTCTTTTTTTAATTCTTCAACCATTTTTATATATTCATCTTTAATATGCGTAGGGATATATTCTATAAAATTATTCATTTGAATAAATCGTGTAGTTTGATTTTCTAAATTTTCATTCATTAATCCATAATATTTACCCCACGCATATTTTTTAGAGTTTGTTAATTTTTTATTTTCATTTTTTAGTTGGTTAATTGTAGTCATTTTTAATCCTTTTAGGTCTTATTAAAAAATAAATCCAAAATCAATTTTCTCCGCGAAAAATTTTTTTATTAAAAAAATAGTTATGATTTTGATGTAAAAAACCAATAAAATATTTTTAGACTCTTAATTGATGTAAAACTTAAAAAAATAAAATTTAAAAAAAAATTTAATTAGTTATAATTTTGATATTTTTATTTTTATTTTTTATTTAATAAACACTAATAATATTTTGAATAATATCAATATGAAATTTATTTTTAAATATTTTTTGAATAGTAGGTTTTTGTTTATTAAGATTATTTAATCTATTAAATAGATGAATTAATTTATTATTTTTTTTTTGATTATTTTGTGTTATGATAATATGTCTTAAAATATCATACATTTCAAAAACATCTGGTTCAGAATTTATTTCTTCTTTACAAACTAAATAACAAAACATATTAATAACTTTTTTTTCTGTTTGTTGTGCGTCATCAAATAAAGAACCGAAAAATTCATTATCACCATTCATATCATATAATGATTCTTGAATATATTCATTAATTTGAATAAAAGTATTAGTATCTAAATCATATGAATAACCATGATAATCTAAAATATTACAAGTTTCAGTATTAAATAATTCTTCTACAATTTCATCTTGAAGAAAATCGCAAAGATTATCATAATTTTTAATATTATAATAATCATCATCATTAAAATAATCAACAATTACTTCTCTTAATTTATTATTAACAATTTCATAAATCATTTCTTTAATTTCTTGAAAATTACCAGAAGTTCTATAAACCATTTTTGATGTGTTTTGTTTTCTTTTAAGTCTTATTAAAAAATAAATCCAAAATCAATTTTCTCCGTGAAAAATTTTTTTATAAAAAAAATAGTTATAATTTTGATGTATAAAACCAATAAAATATATTTAGACCCTTAATTGATGTAAAACTTAAAAAAAAAAAAATTTAAAAAAAAAAAAAATAGTTATAATTTTGATATAAAAAATTAATAAAATATATTTAGACCCTTAATTGATGTAAAACTTAAAAAAAAAAATTTCCGCGGATAAAATTGATTCTGGATTATTTTTTTAATAAGACCTAAAACAAATAGAATGACTACTAATAATGAACTAATTAATAAATATGATGAAGATATTTATAAATTAGAAAAATTAAATGATGATTTAAAAGATATTTTAAATATTCAAAAAAAAATAAATAATGAATTAACAAAAAATATTTGTATTAAAAATAAATCAAAAATTACAAAAAAATATTTACCTCTACCATATGATGTAAATGAAATTATTAGAAATAAAATTATTAATGATAGTAAAGTATTTAATGATTATAAAATATTAGATACTTATTCTGAATATATTTATATTGTTTATGTAAAAAAATTATTTAAAAAATTAAGTAGTTTATTAATTGATTTTTATGATTTTAATAATTTTGATATTGATTCATTAATATATAATTATCTAAACTTATTTAATGGTTTTGATTTTGTAAGTAATATTCATAAATTTTATGTAGAAAATACTCGTGATGTTCTTGGTGTCTATAATTGGAATATGTATCAAGGAATAGATATTTTAAAAAAATTATCAAAAAAACATATTGATTATGTTAAAAAATTAGATGATAAGTTTAAACAAAAAATTATGAAATTAAAACAACCTATTAGAGAATTATTAAATTCAAGAATTACACATACTTATGATAATACAAATATTATTGGATATAATGTATCAAATAAAACTATATATGTAAAAAAACAACCTGATTTTACTAAAAAAAATCATCAAGGAATGAATAAATTATATGTTTATTGTTTAGAAATATTTAAAAATTATAGTGATTTAGATCAAGAATATTTTTATAAAAATATTAGTCATCAAAAACATAGACCAAGTGATAATAATTGGTCTATTAATCCTTATGATTGGAGTAAAGAAATACATCCTATGGAACAAGATTTAATTGAAAAAATTATAAATATGTATAAAAAATATTAAAACTAATTAAATCTAAAAAAATATATATTAAATTTTTTTGATTAAAAATTAATAATTTTATTTTTTTTTTTTAAAATTGATTTTAAATTATATTTTAAATAAAGTATTTATAAACTATTTTCTAAACATATAATATAATGGTGAAAACAAAAAAACCAAAAGAAGATTATTTTGTTGATATTAGATATTTAAATCCTAATAAAAAACAAGAAGAATTATTTAAACAATTTGACGAAGTTAATATTAGTAAAAAAGACCATAAAGAACATCCAGATACTTCTAAAAAAAGTAAAATTGATGAATATATGTTTTATATTTTAAATTATGATAATAAATAAAAAGTATATAATACATGTAATTTAATAGAATTAAAATATAAAAAAAATGAATATA
>VMHT01214687.1_pt1 | contig 17923 bp, 34 predicted proteins | sample 4693611 | NCBI WGS metagenome assembly VMHT01 (sample SAMN12280063, study PRJNA550983) | marine metagenome | isolation source: seawater sampled from same location over 5 years 0.02-0.2 micron viral filtrate | place: USA: collected off the coast of southern California halfway between the port... ...
CGAAGGTGGAGAAGCTACAGCTTTTGAAGATATAGATAAAGCACCTGAAGAAAGAGAAAGAGGAATCACAATTCAGATTGCTCACGTAGAGTATGAGACTCCTAACAGACATTATGCTCACGTCGATATGCCTGGTCACGCTGATTATGTTAAAAACATGATTACAGGTGCTGCACAGGTTGATGGAGCAATTTTGGTAGTATCTGCTGCTGATGGTCCAATGCCTCAAACAAGAGAGCATGTACTTTTAGCTAGGCAGGTTGGTGTTCCGGCAATAGCTGTATTTCTTAATAAAGTAGACCAGGTAGATGATGATGAGTTATTAGACCTCGTTGAAATGGAAGTACGAGAGTTATTAAATGAGTACGACTTTCCAGGTGACGATGTTCCCGTTATTAAAGGTTCTGCACTAGCAGCACTTGAAGGTAAAGAAGACGGCATTAGTGCTGTTCTTGAGTTAATGGAAAATGTCGATAGTTACATTGAGGAACCTACAAGAATTGTTGATAAACCTTTTCTTATGCCAGTAGAGGATGTTTTCTCTATCACTGGTAGAGGTACTGTAGTAACAGGTAGGATTGAGCAAGGTATTGTAAATGTCAATGAAGAAGTAGAAATCGTTGGTATTAGAGAAACCTCAAAATCAGTCTGTACTGGTGTAGAGATGTTTAGAAAACTACTTGATGAAGGTAGAGCTGGAGATAATGTTGGACTTCTTTTAAGAGGTGTCGATAAAGAAGATGTTGAAAGAGGACAAGTAATTGCTGAACCTGGATCAATAACACCACATACTAAATTTGAGGCTGAAGTCTATGTCTTGACTAAAGAAGAAGGTGGAAGACACAACCCATTCTTTAAAGGTTATAGGCCACAGTTTTATTTCAGAACTACTGATGTAACAGGTGAAGTTCACTTGGCAGAAGGTACTGAAATGGTTATGCCTGGAGATAATGTTCCAATTACAGTCGAATTAATTTCCCCAATTGCTATGGAAGAGGGAGTTAAGTTTGCTATCAGAGAAGGTGGCAGAACTGTTGGTGCAGGACAGGTAACTAAAGTTATAGAGTAATAAAAATTAACCGGGGGTAGACTTTATACTCCCGGTTTTTTTTGAGGAAAAAATGGCAAAACAGCAACAAATAAGAATAAAACTTAAAGCTTACGACAATTATGTTGTAGATGAGTCTGCGCGTAAAATAGCTGAAACAGTTCTTAAAACTCAAGCAAAAGTTAAAGGCCCGGTGCCACTCCCCACTCAAATACACAGATACTGTGTAATAAGATCACCTCATGTAGATAAAAAATCTCGAGAACATTTTGAAATGCGAATTCATAAAAGACTAATTGACATTGTTGAACCTACACCGAAGACTGTGGATTCTTTGATGAGGCTAGATCTTCCCGCAGGTGTAGAAGTTGAGATCAAGTTATGAACTCATTAATTGCTAAAAAAATAGGTATGACTCAAATATTTGATGAAAACTCCAACTCCCTTGGTGTTACTGTTCTTGATGTTTCAGACTGTAGAGTTGTTCAAGTAAAAAATATCCAAAATGACGGATATCAAGCAGTACAGCTCACTATTGGCTCTAAAAAGAAACTATCCAGAGCACTTGAAAGCCATTATAAAAAATATAAAGTTGAGCCAGGTGAAGTTCTTTTTGAAGTAAAGATAAATGAAGACTCAGATTTAAATCCTGGTCAAAAAATAAATGTAAAAGACTTTTTTGAAATAGGCCAAAAAGTTGATATCACAGGTATTTCAAAAGGTAAAGGCTTTGCAGGTGTAATGAAAAGACATAATTTTTCAGGTCAAAAAGCTAGTCACGGTGTACATAAAGTTCACCGAGCTGGTGGATCGATTGGTAATGCATCTTATCCGGGTCATGTTTTTAAAGGTCAAAAAATGGCAGGAAGAATGGGTAATCAAAAAAGTACAATTCAATCAGTAACAATTGTAGGTTTAGATGAGGAACAAAACTATCTTTTAGTTAATGGTTCAGTACCAGGAAATAATGGCAATATAGTTCAAGTCCAAAGTGCTGTAAAGGTAAGAAGATGAGTATAAAAATAGATACAATAAACATCTCTGATAACAAAGTTACAAAAAAACAGTATAAGTTCGATCCCATTGACGAGATCAACCTCGGTTTGTTACATCAAGTAGTTAAAGCAAGTCGAACAAATTTTAGAAATAATACTGCTTCAGTGAAAACTCGAGCACAAGTATCTGGGACAGGTGCAAAACCTTGGGCTCAAAAAGGGACTGGTAGAGCTCGACAAGGTTCTTTGCGTTCACCGCAATTTATAGGTGGTGGTATTGCTCATGGACCTGGAACAAGAGTATACAGAGATAGAACTCCGAAAAAAATGAAAAAGAAAGCACTAGTCATGGCAATATCTCAAAGATTTTCAGAAGGGTCGATTTTTGTATTAAATGGAAAAGATTTTGATACTCCCTCTACCAAACAAGCTGTTGGTTCTTTAAAAGAGCTGAATATTGAAAGAGGCTTCACATTTGTTTATGGAGAAAATGATGAGAACTTATATAAATCATTCAGTAATATCAAAAACTCAAGGCTAGTTTCTGTTAAAAAATTAGCAGCTATAGATGTTATCTCTACCGATGACACAATATTCTCTAATAATGCTATCTCAGAATTCTTGGGAAATGACTCATGAAATATTTAGAAGATGTACTTATTTCGCCTGTAATTTCTGAAAAGTCTTATGACAGGATTTCAGAATCAAATTCCTATACCTTTTTTGTTGAACCAAAAACTGATAAACCACAAATAAAGAAAGCTGTAGAGCAAATGTTTGGTGTAAGAGTATTAAGAGTCAATACAATGTACCGAAAAGGTAAGAAAAAGCGCTTTGGCTATGTATATGGTCAGCAAAGCACAAAAAAAATTGCAATAGTGACACTCCCAGAGGGTGAAACAATAGAAGCTTTTGGAGTATAAGTATGGGTTCTAAAAAAATAAGACCAGTGACACCAGGTATGAGAGGCCAAGTTTCTACTGACTTCAAAGATATCACTAAAAAGAAGCCTGAAAAATCCTTACTGCAATCTAAGAAATCTTCTGGAGGCAGAAACAACAAAGGAAGAATTACTTCCAGACACAGAGGTGGTGGCCACAAGCAAAAATACAGAGTCGTAGATTTCAAACGAGTAAAAGATGGAATTCCAGCTAGAGTTGCAGGTATCGAATATGACCCTAATAGAAATGCAAGAATTGCTTTGCTTCATTATAAAGATGGTGAAAAAGCATATATCATTGCACCAGATGGAATTGGTGTTGATGCAATAGTTGAGTCTGGTTCAAAAGCCGATATTAAAGATGGAAATTGTTTACCTTTAAGGAATATACCAGCTGGTACTTTTGTGCATGCTGTTGAACTTAGACCTGGTGGTGGAGCAAAAATGGCAAGATCAGCAGGTTCGTCTGTACAATTAATGAGCAAAGAAAGTGAATCGGCATTACTTAGACTTCCATCAGGTGAAATGAGAACAGTACCTATGGATTGTAGGGCAACAATCGGCACTGTAGGAAATTCTGAGGCTGAGCTTACTAAATTAGGTAAAGCTGGAAGAAGTAGATGGAAAGGTGTTAGGCCACAAACAAGAGGTGTTGCTATGAACCCAGTTGATCACCCGCTTGGTGGTGGAGAGGGTAAGTCATCAGGAGGTAGAGTACCTGTAAGCCCTTGGGGAAAGCCCGAGAAAAAAACTCGAAAAAAGAAAAAGTATAGCAATAAAGCTATTGTCAGAGGCCGATCTCAAAAAGGTAGAAACTAATTATGGCTAGAAGTTTAAGAAAAGGACCATTTATTGATGAGCATCTTTTAAAAAAAGTTGAAGATGCACAAAACACAGGTAATAAGAGTGTTATTAAAACATGGAGTAGGAGATCAACAATTGTCCCTGAGATGGTCGGCTTAACTATTGCAGTTCATAATGGAAGACAACATTTGCCAGTTTTTATAACCGAGGCAATGGTCGGACATAAATTAGGAGAGTTTTCACCAACAAGAACATTCAGAGGACATCCGGGACAAAACTAATGGAAAATAATACAGTAAAAGCCCAAGGAAAATACATTCGTCAGTCACCTTACAAGATGAGGTTAGTCCTTAACTTGATAAGGGGTCTAAAAGTTCAGGACGCTCTTAATGTCTTAACATTTACTAAAAGAAAAGCTGCTATAGAAATAAAACAGGTCTTAGAAAGTGCTCTAGCTAATGCAGAAGCTAATTATAACTTAAATGTTTCTGATTTATATATTTCAAAAGCTATTGCAAACGAAGGCCCAACCCTCAAAAGATTTAGACCGAGAGCAAGAGGCAGAGCTGGAAAAATTAATAAAAGGACATCACATTTGTTGATAGAGTTAGAAAGTGTAGTTGAATAATGGGTCAAAAAACACATCCTTATGCATTCAGAATTGGAATTGTAAATGACTGGAAATCACGCTGGTTCAATGGGAAAGATTATAAAGATTTAGTAAACCAAGATTATCAAATTAGAAAATTTTTAATAAAAGAGTTACCTAAAGCTGCTGTTTCAAGAGTAGAGATTGAAAGAAGAGATAAAGGTGGAACCTTAACTGTTGATATTCATACTGCTAGACCAGGAGTAGTTATTGGAAGAAAAGGTGTTGAAGCAGATAGATTAAGAAAAGGAATTGAAAAGCTATCAAAGCAACCTGTAAAACTTAATATTATTGAAATTCGTGAAGCTGAACTAGATGCAAAACTTTTATCAAGAGGAATAGCAGACCAACTAGAAAATAGAGTAGCTTTTAGAAGAGCTATGAAGCGTGCGGTATCTGCAGCATTAAAAGCTGGTGCTGAAGGAGTTAGAGTCGAGTGTTCAGGAAGACTAGGCGGTGCAGAAATGGGTCGTAGAGAATGGTATAGAGAAGGAAGAGTTCCTCTGCATACATTAAGAGCAGATATTGATTTTGGACGATCTACAGCACACACAACTGTTGGTGCTATAGGAGTTAAAGTATGGGTCTACAAAGGGGACGTTGTTGGTTCTAATAAACTAAGACAAGAAAAAATTTCAGCTGAAGCTAATTTAGCAAGCGGTGGACCAGCAGCTGGCAGAGTTAAGTCTGTTAAGTCTCGAGCAGAAGCAGCTGTAGGGGAACAGAAAAAATCAAAAATTCTTGAAGCTGGCGGCGGTAAAAAAGCAAGTGAGGATAAGAGTTCAAATATCGTTGAAGCTGGCGGCGGTAAAAAAATTACAAAAGAAGTAGCTCAAGCAGATTTTTTAGAAGAAAAATCAATTCTTGAAGAAAAATCTATATTGGAAGAAGAATAAATCATGTTAATGCCTAAAAAAACGAAATTTAGAAAATCTCACCGAGGTCGAAGAAAAGGTAATTCAAAAGGTGGGAATATTGTTACTTTTGGAGATTATGGTATTCAAGCAGTAGAAACCTCCTATGTTACAGGTAGGCAAATTGAGGCTGCCAGAATAACAATTACTAGAACTATGAAGCGTGGTGGTAAAGTATGGATTAATATTTTTCCACACAAACCAGTTACTCTAAAACCAGCTGAGGTAAGGATGGGTTCAGGTAAAGGTAATGTTGAGTATTATGTTGCAGTTGTGAAACCTGGAAGAATAATTTTTGAAATTTCAGGTGTTCCAGAGGAAGTTGCTAGGGAGGCAATTAGAAAAGCTGGTCACAAATTACCAATGAAAACTAAATTTGTAAAAAGGGATAACTTATGAGTGTTAATGACCTAAGAGAGCTATCTGTCGTAGAGTTGCAAAATAAGATTTTAGATTTAAAAAAAGAACTTATGGATTCAAGATTTTCATTAGCAACCAGCCAACTTGAAGATACGTCTGTTTTTAAGAAGATTAAAAAAGAGATTGCACGAGCTAATACAGTTTTAACTGAAAAAATTAATAAAGAAAGTAGTGAGGAATCATAAACATGACTGATTCAAGTAGAACATTTAGAAAATCAAGAACAGGAGTGGTTACCTCTGATTCTAGAGAAAAGACAGTAACCGTTTCTATTGAAATTCAATTTCCTCACCCAAAATATAAAAAAATTGTTAAAAAAACTAGAAAACTACATGCTCATGACGATAATTTTGATGCAAAAGTAGGAGATACTGTAAAAATTATGGAGACAAAACCCTACTCAAAGACTAAGAAGTGGCGTGTCACAGAAATTGTTGAGAGAGCAAGATGATACAAAAAGAATCAAGATTAAAAGTTGCTGACAATTCTGGTGCAAAAGAAGTTCTCTGTATAAAAGTTAAAGGAAGTTCTAGAATCAGATATGCAGGTTTAGGTGATGTCTTTGTTGCAACTGTTAAAGATGCAATACCTGGCGGTCAGATTAAAAAAGGTGAAATAGTTAGTGCCGTAGTTGTTAGAACTAAAAAAGAGACTAGAAGAAAAGATGGAACCTACATAAGATTTGATGAAAATGCTTGCGTAATTATAAACGATCAAGATCAGCCTAGAGGAACAAGAATTTTTGGACCTGTTGGAAGAGAGTTGAGAGAAAAAAAATTCATGAGAATTGTTTCTCTCGCACCGGAGGTTATATAGTGAAAATTAAAAAAGGTGATACAGTGAAAATAATTTCTGGAAAAGACTCAGGTAAGCAAGGTAAAGTCCTTCAAGCTTTTCCAAAAAAAGGAACAGTTTTAGTCGAGGGAGTAAACGTCACAAAAAAACATCAAAAACCACAAGGTCAAACTATGCAAGGTGGAGTAATTGACAAAAGTATGCCAGTAAACATTTCTAATGTAGCTCTAGTCGTTAAGAAAAAATCTGGAAGGGTTTCTTATAAATTTGATAAAAATGGTAAAAAATATAGAGTTTTAGCTCAGACAGGTGATGAAGCATGATCCCAAGATTAAAAGAGCAATTTAATAACAAATTAAAAAATACAGTTATGGATGAATTGAGCTTAGAAAATGTAAACCAGATTCCAAAACTTGAAAAAATCGTAATCAATATTGGGGATGGCAAAGCCGCAACTGATGGTAGAGCACTTGAGTCAATGGTGGATGAGTTAACTGCAATTTCTGGACAAAAACCTGTTATAAGAAGAGCTAAAAAATCTATAGCTGGTTTTAAAATTAGAGAAGGGATGCCTATTGGAGTATCTGTCACACTTAGAGGTGATAGAATGTGGGAATTCTATGACAGATTTGTCCAGGTTGTTGTACCCAGAATTCGTGACTTTAGAGGGTTTAATAAAAAATCCTTTGATGGGAATGGAAACTATACTCTTGGTCTTAATGAACAACTTGTATTTCCTGAAGTTGAATACGATAAAGTTCGAGATATTAGAGGAATGAATATTACAATTTGTTCTTCTGCTAACGATAACAACCAAGGTTATGTACTATTACAAACGCTAGGATTTCCGTTTAGGGAGAATTAATTATGGCAAAGACAAGTAAAATAGCTAAAAATGACCAAAGGAAAAAAACTATAGGAGTTTATTCCGAAAGGCGTCAAGAACTTTTAGAAATTATTAAAGATCCTAACACATCATATGACGAAAAAAGAGAAGCACAAAAAAAGATTGCTAAAATGCCTAGAGATGCATCCCCAACACGACATAGAAATAGGTGTGAAGTAACGGGAAGACCAAGAGGAACGCTTAGAAAGTTTGGGATGTCAAGAAACACATTTCGTGATCTAGCTCTTAAAGGTGAGCTTCCTGGAATTAAGAAAGCTTCTTGGTAGTATGAATTCAGATCCAATATCAGATTTTTTGACTCGAATTAGAAATGCTTCTATGGTAAACAAACCTTCTGTATCAATTCCACACTCGAGTTTTAAACACGAGCTTTCAAAATTACTTAAAACTGAAGGTTATATTACTGATGTAAAAGTAAATGGTGAATCCTCAAAAAAAGAACTACAAATAGATTTAAAGTACTCAGAAAATGGTGCTCCCGTATTGGCAGGTTTAAATAGATTAAGTACACCTGGTCGAAGGCTCTATGTTGGATCAGACGAACTACCCAGAAATAATGGTGGTTTGGGAACTGTAATCGTTTCTACATCAAGGGGCCTCCTTTCAGATTCAGAAGCTCGTAAACGTAAATTAGGTGGAGAGTTAATTTGTGAGGTTTGGTCATGAGCAGAATAGGTAACAAGCCAGTAATCATCCCTGAAAAAGTTGAATTAAATATATCAGAAAACATAATTTCTGTAAAAGGTCCAAAAGGAGAATTGTCAACAGAAGTAGTTGATGCAAGAGTTAAATTCGAAATAAATGAAAACGAATTAATTTTTTCCAGAACTTCAGAGTCTCCAGATGTTAAAAGCTTACACGGTCTTTACAGGTCTCTAGTAGCAAATGATATTCAAGGTGTAACTGAAGGCTATAGCAAGATACTCATACTTCAAGGTGTTGGCCATAGAGCTACGCTAAAGGGGAGTGATATAGAGATTCTTTGTGGCTTTTCCCATCCTGTATTATTTAATAAAGTTGAAGGAATTTCATATGAAGTTCCAGATCAAAATACAATTATTGTATCAGGTATTGATAAAGCATTGGTTGGTCAAGTATCTGCAAACATTCGAGCTATTAAGCCACCTGAGCCATACAAGGGTAAAGGAATTAGATATAAAGACGAATATGTAAGAAGAAAAGCAGGTAAAGCTGCTGTGACTGCAGGAGCCTAAGATTTTAATGAAAGTAAAAAACAAAAGAATTCATAGAAAAATAAGAATTAGAAAAAAAATATCTGGCACATCAACTATTCCTAGACTGGCTGTTTTCAAAAGTAATAGTAATATCTACGTTCAAGCAATTGATGATCTGAATCAAGTAACTTTAGCATCTGCAAGTACTCTGTCCAAAGAAATAAAATCAAAAACCTTATCAAATGAATCTGCACAAGAAGTTGGAGAACTACTTGGTGAAAAGCTTCAAAGTTTAAAAATAAAGTCAGCAGTATTTGATAGAGGAGGCTATATATATCACGGTAGGGTAAAGTCATTAGCTGATGGTATACGAGATAAAGGAATAGAATTTTAATGTCAGAGATGGAATTACAAGAGAGTGTTATACATATCAATAGAGTTGCCAAAGTAGTTAAAGGTGGACGTAACTTTGCTTTTACAGCACTTGTTGCTGTTGGTGATGGAAACGGCAATGCTGGGATAGGTTACGGTAAAGGCTCTGAAGTTCCACTAGCTATTCAGAAAGCAATCGAAAATGCAAAAAAGAATGTACAGGAAATACCAATGGCTGGCTCTACAATTGTTCACACAATAATTGGTAAACATGGCTCTTCAAAAGTCTTATTAAAACCAGCTGCACCTGGTACTGGAGTTATAGCTGGAGGAGCTGCTAGACAAGTACTTGAAGTAGCAGGAGTAAAAGACATTTTGGCTAAATCATTAGGATCTCCAACACATTTAAATGTTGCGAAAGCAACCATGCAAGGTTTACTTAACCAAAGGACCCCAGATATCGTTGCAAAACTAAGAGGTAAAAAGGCTTCAGAAGTTGCACCTCCAGGATTAGTAGCTGCATATGAAAATACAAAAGCTCAAAAAAAAGTCCAGGCTCTAGATGAAAGTTAGAATTACTTTAAGAAGAAGCTTGATTGGTCAAAAGCCCAAAGCAAGAGAAACTGTAAGAAGTCTGGGATTAAAAAAAATTAACTCATTTACTGAAAGAGAAATTAATCCTATGATTCAGGGTATGCTCGACAAAATTGAACACCTTGTCGATATTGAGGAAATAAATTAATGAAAAAACTTAGATTTCATCATTTAAAACCTACACCTGGCTCAACTAAACAGAAGTTGAGAAAAGGTAGAGGTGAGGCTGGAAAAAGGGGTAAAACAGCTGGTAGAGGTACAAAAGGAACTGGAGCTAGAAAAACGGTGCCTGCTTACTTTGAAGGTGGTCAGATTCCTTTGTATAGAAGAATTCCTAAATTAAGGGGTATCAAAAATGGTCCTAAGATGTCTTATGTTGTTGTAAATGTTAGCGATCTTGAGGAGAAAAAAGTTGAAGGAGAAGTTACACCAGATTCTTTAAGAGCACTTGGTTTAACAAGAAAAAAAGGGCTTGTCAAAGTCCTTGGTGATGGTGATATCACTAATAAAATTGATTTGAAAATCCATGCAATTAGTGAGGTTGCAAAAAGTAAAATTGAGAGTGCTGGCGGAACAGTAGAGATTATCCAAGAGTAAATATGCAGCTCTCAATATTTAGATATATTTTCAAAATCCCAGATTTAAGAAAAAGAATATTTTTTACACTGTTTATGTTTGCTGTATATCGGTTAGGTGCTGCAGTACCTGTTCCAGGAGTTGATTTAGAGGCTGTACAGAGATTAACCGATTCCGGTTCTCAAGCTGGTATATATGGCCTATTAAATCTATTCTCTGGTGGAGCTCTAGAAACTTTTTCTGTTTTTGCTTTAGGCATTATGCCCTATATAACTGCAAGCATTATTTTACAGCTACTCACTGTTGTTATACCTAGATTACAAAAACTTCAAGAAGAAGGTGAATCAGGTAGAAAAGTAATTACACAATGGACAAGGTATATAACAGTTGTTTTAGCCCTTCTTCAATCAACTGCATTAACTTATCTTTTTTCAAGAGGAAGTCTCACAGGAGGTATATCTTTAATTCCAAATTACACTCCATCAAGAGTTGGCTTAATAGTACTTACTATGACCGCTGGCACTGCTTTTATTATGTGGATAGGTGAACTTATATCACAACGGGGTGTTGGTAATGGGATGTCATTAATTATATTTGCAAGCATCGTTAGTCAACTTCCTGCACAATTTGGAGGGGCCTACCAAGTTACTGCTGGTCAAGGGAGAATTGGTCAATTTTCATTCTTGATGCTGATGTTCTTTTTAATGATTGTAGGAATTATATATGTTGAACAAGGACAAAGAAGAATACCAATTCAATTTGCAAAAAGAGTAAGAGGAAGAAAGGTTATGGGAGGTCAAAGTACGTATATACCACTTAAGGTCAATAGTGCTGGTGTTATCCCTGTTATATTTGCAACAAGTATTCTTTTTTTCCCAGCTTTGGTCGCAACTTCTCTTCCTCAAGATAATTCTGTTACTGCAGCAATTAGAAACTGGATAGATGTTAACTTAGCTAATTCTCAAGGAACAACTTGGTTTTATATTTTCTTTTTAGGAATTCTTATAATATTTTTTACATATTTTTATACCACAATTCAATTTGATCCGGTAAGACAGTCCGACATGATAAGAAGACAAGGTGGATTTATACCCGGTGTTAGACCTGGTATATCTACTACAAATTATCTCTCACATATTCTTAATCGCATAACTTTACCTGGCTCTATATTCCTAGCTTCAGTAGCAGTTTTACCATCAATCGCTTCTGCCATTTGGGATATACCACTTGGTTTTAGTGGTATATCAATTTTAATTACTGTTGGCGTTGCTTTGGAGACTATGAAGCAAATAGAAAGTCAATTAAGTATGAGAAACTATGAAGGATTCATTGATTGAGTGAGTTATTAATTTTTCTTGGACCTCCAGGTGCAGGAAAAGGTACACAAGCTATAAAAATTGCTTCTAAATTTGGTTTTGCACATATCTCAACAGGAGACATGCTTAGAGAACACATAAGTAATGAAACAAGTCTTGGTAAAGTTGCAAAAAGTGTCATGGATAAAGGAAATCTAGTATCAGACGAACTAGTTATTGAAATGCTTGTTGAAAGGCTTAGAAATGATGATTGTAAAAATGGTGTTATTCTTGATGGGTTTCCAAGAACCCTTCCACAAGCAGAAAGTTTAGAAAATATTAAAAATGAATTTCCAGTTTCTAAGGTCTTTGTATTTGAAGTTGATGGAGATGAGTTAGTTCAAAGGATATTATTAAGAGGACAAACTAGTGGTAGGACTGATGATACTGAAGGATCAATAAAAGTAAGATTTGAAATCTATATGCAAGACACAGAACCTCTAATTAATTTTTATCACAGACAAGAAAAAGTAACAAAAATTAATGCGGTAGGTGATGTTGATGAAATTTATCAAAATATAGCTGAGAATTTAAACAAATATTTATGATTACCTATAAATCCCCTGAGGACTTCGAAAAAATGCGTAAAGCTGGAAAGGTTGTTTCGAATATACATTACGAAATTTTTGATAGGACAAAATCCGGCATGACACTTTTAGATCTTGATAATATTGCAAAAGAAATAATAGAAATGTCTGATGTGAAGCCAAGCTTCTTAGGTTATCACGATTTTCCAGCACACATATGTGCTTCACCAAATGATGTGATTGTTCATGGGATTCCTAACGAATATATCATTTCTGAAGGAGATATAATTTCTGTTGATGTTGGAGTAATTTTTCAGGGCTATCATGCTGATGCCGCATTTAGTTTTGGAGTTGGTGAGATTACAGAAGAAGAAAAATATTTATTATCAAAAACTAAATATGCACTACATGAAGCTATAAAACTAGTAAAAGATGGACAAAAATTAGGAACCATTGGAAATAAAATTGACAAAATAGCTAAAAAAAATAATCTTGGAAATGTAAAAAATTATGTCGGCCATGGCATTGGACAGGAAATGCATGAAGAACCACAAGTACCTCATTATGGTAAGAAAAATAAGGGATTTGAGTTAAAAACAGGTATGGCAATATGTATAGAACCAATGTTTAATTTAGGTTCAGAAGATAATTATGTTGATGATGATGGGTGGACGGTCAAGACAATTGATGGTAAAAAATCAGCACACTGGGAGCATACAATTGGATTGACACAGGAAGGAACTCATGTTTTTACAGAAAACTTATTTTAATTTTGTGTTTGTAATAGTTTCAAATCGCACTAATCTAGTAAATCGGTCACATAATCAAGGCTAATTTTGGTAGAAAATGAAAAAAACATAATTAAGGTCCAAGGGACAGTTATGGAAACTTTACCGAATGCATCCTTTAAGGTTGAACTTGAGAGCGGTGCAGAAATATTAGCCCATGTGTCTGGAAAAATGCGGATGAGATATATAAGAATCTTGCCAGGAGATGTTGTTGAAATGGAAGTTTCACCATACGATCCCACAAGAGGTAGGATAACTTGGAGACATAAATGAAAGTTAAATCAAGTATTAAAAAAAGAGGTCCAAACGATCAAATCGTTAGGAGAAAAGGCAAGCTCTACGTTATAAATAAAAAAAATCCTCGTAATAAGCAGAGACAAGGTTAAAACCCAATGGCACGTATTTCAGGTATTGACATTCCAAGAGAAAAAAGAGTAATTGCTTCACTCCAATATATACATGGAGTTGGATTAAAACGATCTGAAGATATATGTAATGATTTAAAGATAGATCCAAGTACACGTGTTAACAATTTAACAAATGATGAAGTTGCACAAATTAGAAAATATATTGAAGCTAATTTTAGAGTTGAAGGAGATTTACGAAGAGATGTATCTCAGAATATAAGAAGAAAAACCGAAATTGGTACTTATCAAGGATTAAGGCACAGGATGGGACTTCCAGTAAGAGGCCAAAGAACACATACCAATGCTAGAACAAGAAAAGGTCCACGTTTTGCTATAGCTGGAAAGAAAAAGGCGCTTAAGTAATGGCAGATCAAAAAACTAAAAAGAAAACTAAAAAAAATGTTCCTTCAGGTGTTGCACACATAAAAGCTAGTTTTAACAACACAATTATTAATATTTCTGATCCATCTGGGCAAACTATTGTTTGGACATCTGGCGGATCTGTTGGCTTCAAAGGTTCTAGAAAATCAACTCCATACGCTGCTCAAGTTGCTGCTGAAGAAGCTGTCAGAAGAGCAACTGAATATGGCGTACAAAAATTAGACATTATTATCAGTGGTACTGGAGCAGGTAGAGAAACAGCTGTTAGAACACTCCAAAATATGGGTATGGATGTTGGAACAATTAAAGACATTACTCCAACCCCACACAATGGGTGTAGGCCTAAGAAAAGAAGAAGAGGATAATGGCAAGGTATACAGGACCAAGAGTAAGAGTTTCAAGAAGAATAGGCTTTAATGTTTTTGAAAATCGCAAAGGCGACAAAGCATTACAAGATAGGCCTTATCCACCAGGTGAAAATGGAAAAAAAAGGGTAAGAGAAACTGATTACGGTACCCAATTAAAAGAAAAGCAGAAAGTTAGATACATGTATGGTGTTTTGGAAAAACAGTTTCGTAATTACTACAAAGAGGCAACAAGAATGCCAGGTATTACAGGTGAAAATTTATTAGTGTTACTTGAATCTAGATTAGATAATGTAATCTACAGAGCTGGTTTTGCATCAACACGACCACAAGCAAGACAGTTAGTCTCACATAGACATTTTAAGTTAAATGGGAAGTTTGTTGACGTTCCATCTCATCAGGTTAGTCCAGGAGATATGATTGAAATTAAAGATGCCAGTAAAGATATGATTGTCATTCAACATACCATAGATACTGGGCAAGATTATGTTATACCTTCTTGGTTAAACGTAGATAGTAAAAAGAAATCAGTGAAGATTGCTGTTGCTCCCACCAGAAATGATGCAAGTTCACAAATTGAAGAACAATTAATAGTAGAGCTTTATTCAAAATAAAGATTTGAGAGGAGAGAAGAATAAATGTTAATGTTACAAAGACCTGAGATCACACAAGACGATCTAGGAAAAAATAGAACTAAGTTTGTTATAGAACCGCTGGAACCAGGATTTGGTCTTACATTGGGGAATACTATGAGGAGAGCACTTCTCTCCAGAGTTCCAGGCGTTGCGGTAACAGGAATTAAAATTGATGGAGTAAATCATGAATTTACTTCTATTCCTGGTGTTGTGGAAGATGTTCTAGATTTATTATTAAATCTCAAAAGGCTTGTTTTAAATGTTGAAGATCAAGAAAATCATACTTTGACAGTTAAAGCTAAAGGCCCTGGAGATGTTTTAGCTGCACAAATACAGTGTCCTGCAGGAGTAGAGGTTGTAAATACTGATCTCAGAATCTGTACATTGTCTGATAACGCAACATTAGATATGGAAGTCTCTATTGCGCATGGGGTTGGGTATAGACTAGCTGATAAAAATAAAACTAGTGATTCAAACTTTATTCCAATTGATTCAATTTTTTCTCCAATCGTCAAAGTTAGTTACGGTGTATCACCCACACAGGTTGGACAAGTTACAGATTATGATAAGTTAACACTTGATGTTGAGACAGATGGTTCTATTAATCCTAGCGAAGCAATATCTTCAGTTGGTAAAACCCTAGGTGAGTTATGGAAACTTTTTGCTGATATTGACGAAGGTGTTGGTCTTGAGCTAGGCGAACTTACTATTTCAGAAGGTAGTTCACCAGATCTTTCCTTGTCAGTTGATGCATTAGATTTAAGTGAAAGACCAAGAAATTGTCTTGGTAGGGAAAACATAACTACTGTTGGGCAGATCTTAGAGTATACAGAAGATGACTTACTCAATTTGACCAACTTTGGACAAAAAAGTCTTGATGAATTGGTTGCTAAGTTAGATGAACTGGGCCTTAGCTTGCCAACAAGTTCCGACCTTGACTCAGGAGATATGACCGATGCCTAAACCTACTAAAGGTAAGAGATTAGGAGGTTCCGCCTCTCATGAAGATCAGATTATTAGTAATTTGATTAGTGCATTAATAGAGCATGAGAAAATTGAGACAACTATTACTAAAGCTAAAACTGTAAAACCATACGCTGAAAAAGTGATCACGAAAGCAAAAAAAGGTTCACTTCATGACAGAAGGCAAGTTTTAAAGATGATTCAAAATAAAGCAATTGTAGCTAAGCTTTTTGAAGAGATTGGTCCAAAGTATGAAGACAGAAATGGTGGATATACAAGGATTACAAGAACAACCCATAGACAGGGTGACGGAACAGAATTAGCTGTACTTGAACTAGTCTAATATTGAATTCCCTTAAGGATATATGGTCACAATTTCAGAAATTTATCAGATTAGATAATTCTGTATTTGTAAAAATTAGCTACGATCGATATGAATCAGGTAATGCACTGATAATTGTCATACTTAGTCTATTATCTATTTATGTTCCATTAGTTATATCCTCTTCTGCTTCAAATATTGCGGATATTATATTCTATGGAATAGTAGATGGAATATTTGCATGGTTGTTTGCAAATTTGGGAATTTGGTTTTTATTGACTAGAGCTTTTAATCAACAAATTGAACTGTCAACATTGTTAATATTTACTGGCTACACACATGGGATAATTGGATTTGCAGGCCTAATGATTATTGCGAATTCATTTATTACAATCATGCCAAATATTCTACAGATTTTAATTATTGTAATCTTTGGGTGGATGTATTTTGTATTATCAAACTCTCTAAAAGCTGCTTTTCTTTTTGAAAATAGAGTTTCCAGTATTACTTCGATAACTTTTTTATTTATTTTGATTTGGTTTTCAGATCCAATTCGTATTTTTGTCTAAATGAATAGTTATAAGCTAGATATTGCTTATGATGGTACGAATTATCATGGTTTCCAAAAACAAAAGGATAAACCTACTATTCAAGAAAAATTAGAAGAAGCTCTTGATATACTTTTAGATTCTTATGAATTAAATTATTCTGGTAGAACAGATGCTGGCGTACATGCTAAATCACAAATTATTAATATTAAAACTGATTCTGTTCTCGATTTAAAAAAGATTAATTCTGTTAATAAAATGTTAGGTGATTCTATTTCAATTAATTCTATAAAAATAGTATCAAAAAATTTTCATGCAAGATTTGGAGCTATCGAAAGAACATATAAATATCTTGTCAGAGACTCCAGTGCAAACTATCCGCATTTAAATAATAATACTTATCAACATTGTTCCTTATTGAATTTAGAAGATTTAAACAAAGTTGCAAAATCATTTATTGGCGAATACAACTTTTCTTCTTTTTCTAGAGTGGAAAAGTTTAAAAATCCAGAAAGAAATATTTTTTCCAGTAAATGGATTAAAAAAAATGAAGTATATGAATATTCAATAACTGCTAATTCTTTTTTAAGAAATATGGTTAGAAATATTGTTGGAGTACAACTAGCTTATATTGACCAAAAGATCACACTAGAAACTATCTCAAATGAGCTGAGAAAACCAACAGGTGAGCGATTAAATTTTATTTCACCACCGCATGGTTTAATACTTTGGAAAGTTAAATACTAGTTTTCATAAATTATTAGGCACTTTATACTAGTAGTTCGTTACAATTCAAAAGATTGATAAATGAATATTAAAACTACATTCGAAGGTATTGATGCTTCTGAGCGCAATTGGCACTTAGTTGATGCTAGTGGATTACCTATAGGTAGGCTTGCGAGTGAAATTGCTCAAATATTAAGAGGAAAGCACAAGCCCCAGTATGCACCACATCTAGATGTTGGTGATCATGTTGTGGTGGTCAACGCATCAGAAATAGCTATTACATCTAAAAAGCCTGAACAAAAAATGTATCACTCTCATTCAGGTTTTCCCGGCGGAATAAAGTCAGAAAGCTTCAATTCATTACGTCAAAGAAAGCCTGAGCGAATAATAGAACGGGCTGTTTGGGGAATGTTGCCAAAAAACAGGCTAGGAAGGTCGATCTTAAAAAAATTACATATTTATGCAAATGATCAGCACCCTCATGAAAGCCAGAAACCTCAAGAGTTAATTTTTAACATAAAGAAAGTAGAAGGTAATGGCTAAGAAATTTTATGGTACTGGAAGACGAAAAACTTCTGTAGCTAGGGTAACTCTAATTGAGGGATCTGGAAGCTTTACATTTAATGGTAAAGATATATCGCAATATTTCCCAAGCCCAAGTATGAAGATGACAATTGAAAAACCTTTTAAAGTTGTAAATATGGAAGGTAACTTTGA